>MDSY01135018.1_pt1 | contig 17421 bp, 9 predicted proteins | sample 811131 | NCBI WGS metagenome assembly MDSY01 (sample SAMN05326643, study PRJNA326480) | marine metagenome | isolation source: seawater | place: Atlantic Ocean: South West | collected 2010
GGTGGCAGCGGCTATGGCGGAGGCGACCGAAGAGGTGGAGACCGAAGAGGTGGCAGCGGCTATGGCGGAGGCGACCGAAGAGGTGGAGACCGAACTGATAACGATGGGCGCCGCCCACCAAGAGAGCAACGTTCACGAGATGGCGACCGAAGTGATAGCGATGGACGCCGCCCACCAAGAGAACCACGTTCACGAGATGGCGGCAATTTCGGTAGTGACCGAAGTTCCAGTGATGCACGCCGTCCCCCAAGAGAACCACGAGAATTCCGCAAATCCCGAGGGAAGAGTTCGGGCCACGCTCACAATCGCCCTCCACGCGACTTGATGGGACGAGATCGGGAAGATTGATCTCAAATTCAACGAATGGTGTGTCGACATGGGCGCTGAAGAACACTACCTCGACGCAGTAGAAGCATATGATGAAGGCGATCTTGAAGCAGCGTATGCTGCTGCAAAACTAGCCGTCAAAGAAGATCCAAAGCACGTTGATGCATGGCAACTTTGCGCTGAGGCTGCACTTCCTCCAAAAGGGGAATCACCAACCCTACAACAAGTAGCTCAATCCCTCACTGCGGTCAAGAAAATTATTGCTCTTGAGCCCGAAAGAACTGCGATGTGGTTTCTTGGTGGCAGATTATTGAGCGATGAACTCGGTTTGTTGTACGACGCATTGGATTGGTGGCAGCAATTACGCCACCACATGCCAAACGAAGTGACGCCGTTGGTTGAACAAGCAACCCTTCTTGCTGATATGGGACTGTACACCGAAGCTCGCTACAGGCTTGAAGCAATCACAGAAGAGAACATGGATGTAAGTAGCCAACAATATGCGAAGATTCAACAATTACATTCGATGGTGATGTCGGCTTCAATGCAAGACCAAGCTGAATTTTTCAAACCATGGGAGCGGCACCACAACGGATGGGGCGCCATTGAAACGAAAATGAGGAAACCACCTGTTTCAGAGAGTTTCCTCTTCATGGCCACAACAGTACCTGTGCTTTTACTGGAAGTGTTGTTTTCCAACAGGTTCGTCGAGCAGGGCTGGGGCGGTTTCTGCCTGACAACACTGCTTATTTTTGGAACCGTTTTGTTTGGTATGAGGTTCAGTCGAAAGATCTTCAGAAGGGTCAACCGACCTGCATTCAATCTTCTAAGAGCGATGAATTTTGAGGCATCCTCTGGCTATGTTGTCATCACTGAAGATATACGAACGTCGGTGCTTTATGTTTACATCATGCAACGTAAGCCGAAAGCATGGCAAGAGAGAATGCTCAAGATCATTGAGGATAAAACCAAATTGCCAGGCGGCTGGAAGCAAACACTCCCAGATTTTGAATCCCATTTTGATGAAGTTGGATACATCGAAGACGCTTCAGATGAGCAGTTTGAAGCCTTCGAAGAAGAGTAAATTATGCCTCTTCATTCACAGACAAGTCCAGCCGTAGTACTGATTCAGGGCTCCAGCAAGCCGGTGAAGATCCCTAAACGATGGGGTGGTGGTTCCGCATCATTCCCTCTTCGCTTGAAACGAGGTCAGGGGCCTTGCCGTTGACTCATGGGGTCGTTGCTTTCGCTCGACCATCAATCGCCAAGAAGGCGTCAGGGCAGTCATTGCTGTGACTGAGCGTACTGGGCGGCGTATTGTTGCGCATACGTCGCTGCTGTTGCTTCATCATAGCCTTGCGCCACAAACTGCTGGTAGTACTGTTGGTACACCGCATCATCTGCAACTGGGGCAGCCTCGGCTGCAGGTGCTGCTGCTCCTGCTGCTTGAGCAGCATACTGCTGTGCGTAAGTTCGAGCTGTTTCTTCAGGGTAGCCTTGAGCGATGAGTTGCTGAACGTATTGCTCAGTGGCATCGAGTTGGGCTGATCCATATCCTGCTGAACTTGCGGCGAAGTCCTTGATTGTGTCATCGCCACCAGCGCCACCCTTTCGAAGGAAGACGAGCGTAAGGAGGACAATAATCACCAGTGCGCCAGCGGCAAGGCCGATGGTCATGGTGTCAATTCCGCTTTCAGCTCCGTCCGTGTTGCCACTTTGAGCTGGAGCCTCCCATTCATCGTTTTCGTAGGTCCATGCGCCACTCCACTGGCATTCACCGTCTGCATCGAGTACGAACTCTCCGCCTGCTGCAAGCGCGTCTGCGTTAGCTTCCAAGCCTTGACAGGCAGGGAGTTGAATCTCAATCCACTTGATGGTGACCCAGCGTTCATCATCGCCTTCGTAAATCTTGATGAAGATTCGTTGGCTTTGCGATTTGTTGGTGTACATGTCTTCAAGCGAAAGCGTGAGGTCAAAGGTTTCTGCATCACCGGTCTTGTTGGAACGATCCCATGCTCCAATCAGCCCAAGATTGTACTTATCGACAGCACTTTCGTCGAAATCTGATTCGACAAATGCTGCTTCAACGTAGACGTCGCCATTTTCGGCGCCCGAAAGGACGGTTCCAGAAATGGTCACCGTATCTGAATCGACACGGGAAGCATTGAGGGAGGCATCCAATTGAACAACTGGCTCTTCATCACCAAAGCCATCAGGAACGATAACGAAGTACATTCGGTATTTTTCCGAGAACTTACCTGCTTTGTCATAGACAATCAGTTCGATACGAATTTGGTTCTCTGTTGTACCGCTTGGATCTACAGTCACGTTGCGGAAGGTGTAAGCCCACGCGCCATCGCTGGCTGCAGTTTGCTCAAAGGTGTGGCCGTCAAGGCTGAAGGAATCATCACCGTATGGAGCGTCAAAGAGAACCTTCCATTCATATGTTTCAATTCCACTGCCTTCTAAGGCATCAAGATCGGTGGAATTACTTGCATCAAAGTGCACTGTAACTTCGCCATCCTCATCGAGTATCACACGGTTAACGGACCATTCAGTGTTTGAGACGGTCTTGGTTCCGACGAATTCGACAAGGTCTGAGTATTCATCGCGCATGTCAATCATTGCTTCAGCAGTTGGTCGATATTCATCAGCGTAGACATCGTTTGTTTCCACTGTGACTTCAATCACTCGAGCGTGCCCTGCGTCGTCATGGAGCATCAAGGTGATGGTCCACTGTTCGCCTTGAGCGCAGCCTGTAGCTGAGGAGAGGTCGACCTTGCAGAAGTTCATTGTTGGCATTGCTTCAGAGGTGACTGAAGTCATTCCTGTAGCCATGGTCGAGCCGTCCCAGGAGGTTGGTCCAGAAACGATCCAGTCAGTGGACAACGTCTCAGTTGTCGTGGTGCTGTAGGAGAACGCCAAGTCTGCATCGCTCTTCATGTAACGGAGTTCGTAGCCACCTGTGCTTGGGTTAATGCCTGGGATTTGATCGTTGATTTTCAGGTCAAGACCGTTACCGAGGGTTCCAAAGCCTTCCGGATATGGAGTCACTTGGTAGGCAAGCATGTTTCCTAGAAGTGGTAGCGTCGAACTGTCAGCCCGCTCGGAGTGGGTTGAAACGTCCATTGTAGAGACAATGAGGCCACCAGAGTAGTAACTGCAAACACCAAGGATGGTGTCTTGGATGTCTGTACCATCACGGATCAGGCGTTGGAAGTAACCGCCATTTTCCATGTAACCGTTGCAGGTCACTGGGACGTTGTTGGCACTCACAGACTTGGTGTTGAGCACCGCCTGCGCTACTGTTGAGTCTGCGTCAAAGCCTTGGAAAGCGTTGATGTCAACATTGTCCATCAATGGGTGGTATGGGTCTGCAAAGTCGGTTCCTGCGAAGTCAATCTGAGACTCCGGTGTGTTTCGGCTTTGGATATCAAGACCGAACGGCAAACGTCCCGCAAGACCTTGGTCGACACCGTAAATTTGGCTTCCTTGAGGACCGAGGTGGGCTTGGACCGTGCCACCTGCAGACATGAAGTTCTCCAGTGTGGTCTTGTGAGCGGTTGAGCCCAACTTCTGATAGTAGCCACGGCCACCGTTTTCGATGTCCTTTGCGGCGATGTCGTCTTGCCAAGGCAACACGATCTTGTCGTAGTGTGTGAACCAACCAGAGTCGAGGTACGTGTCCCAGTTGTTGATTGTGTACTGTGTGTAACTCATGCCGAGGATGTTGAGGTCTTCCTTGATGGCATTGGTTCGAATCGAGGTGTCCGACAGAATGGCGACATCGACATGGTCAGCAAAGGTGGCGTGGAAGTAACGAACGTTTCCAGAAGGATTCCCGTTTGCGAGTTCAGCATCGAAACTGATGTTGTAACTGTGACCGTCCATCCAACCGTTCCAAGGTGTGAACGTCAAGTCAATCTTCTGCTGAGAGTCAAGCGATTGTGATGGTCCTGCCGTTGTGCTGTGGGCCATGCTTTGAGTTGTCTCGTCGTAGATGTTCATGTTAAACACATAATCACCTGCAAGGACACCATTGGTGGCTTGTAGGGTCCAATCATGGGTGAGTGAACTGTCAATTGGCATCACACACTCCAAAATTTGGTCGTTCAAGCATGAGAGCGTGTTCGGCTTCCCAAGGGTGATATCAACAGATTCAACATTGAAGATCACTCGTTCGATGTTGTTGGATGTTGAAATCTCTTGGTCGTTGAACCAAGGCTTGCCCGCAGTGGTGTTATCGAAGATGGTTTCTACTTCAATCATGTACACACCAGCGAAGAACTCGTGACTTGAGATGGTGTCAACAGCCGACTCATCTGCGTCGACGTTGGTGCGGGAGATGGTGTAAGCGTTGTCTTCCACGAAGGTGAATTCCTGAAGGGTGATGTTGTTGAAGGCAACACCCTTGAATCCGTCATTGATACCATTTCGTCCGTCATCATCAGATTGGAACTCGAAGTTGATATCGACAACAGAGCCGGAAAGCGACATGCACTCATAGCCCCAGTTGATTGAACTGGCATCGGAGGTGTTGAGGACATACAAATGGGTCAAGTCAATCGATGTTGTAGCGATAAGATCGTTTGTGTTGAAGAACACGTTGTAGTTACCGCCGGTTCCATCGGTGCTGGAGTCGTCGCCAATGTAAGAAATCTCAGCGTTGTCAATTGGTTCTGAAGCGTTGACAATGTTGTCCCCGTTCTCGTCAATCTGACATGTGCCGTCTTCATTGTAATCGTTCCATTGCCCGACCAAGACACCGGAATAGGTGGCGCCGTCTCTGAGGATATCGAGGGTCATTGCTGCATAGTCGTTGACGTCGACAATCGAGGTGCCGTCAGAATCAATGCCGTAGAAGGTATCAGCGTAGTATTCGAAGTTGAGGGAGACGAAATCACCGCTCATCGAAGTCAAGTCGATGTCTGGGATGGTCAATGTTTCATTTGCCCATGCGTCTCCGTAGCCGTTTGCTCCAGTGTCACAGGGGTGACCGAACCAGTAAGCGTTGTTGTTGAAGATCTTGTCTTGACATGTGTTCTCGTTGTAGATGACACCCTTAGGGTTTGCACTTTCTTCGTATCGGTAACCATTGGCACCGCCTTCAAAGTCTTCAGCACAGAGTGCCGTAGGCGTACCACAGTAGATATCAGAGGGGGTAGCGGAGAACACTGTCGCTTTGACGTCAAAGTCGACTTCGGTGTTTCCGTAGTTATTTGTTGCCACTTCAATATCAAAGACGCCTTCTGCGTACAATCCACCCGGATTGAAGTATTCAATGCCCTCGACCATCGGGTCATAGAGGTTGAACGGGGTGATATAACCGACGAGTTCATCGTTTTGCGATTGCTCATCCCAGCTGTTGCCCGAAAGACTTGCTGAGATACGGTAAGTTGTATCGTTGAGCAAATCTGCGGTGATCGCTGTTGTGTATTCTTGGCCAGGGCCAAGGTTGTTGAGGTTAATCGTGGTTTGTTGAACTTGTGGGTTGGCCAAGAAAGCAGTGTTCTGCTTTGTGATGGACAAGTTGTCAACAGCAAATCCGTCACGACCGGACCAGCGGCTTTCGTTGTCGTCAGAAATCGACCCGGTGAAGCCAGTACGGAAGCGGAAGCGAACGTCTACGATTTCGCCAGCCCATGGGCTCAAATCGAACGAACCAACGCCTTCTTCGGTGAAGTTGTTCCAACCGTAATAAGCGCCAGAGGAGTAGAGACCGTAGTAATACACACCCTCAGCGACACCACCGATGGCCTGCTTGTATTGACGGTCCAAATCGAAGCCGCCCCAAATGGAGTCACCAGAAGCACATGCTCCAGAGATGTAGGCTTCTTGCGGGCAAGAGATAATGTCCCAACCGGATTCAGCACTGCCAATTTCGATCATAGCTACATCGTCCCAGACATCCCCTACGAGGAAATTACCGGTTGCGTCAGCGCTACCAAGGGCTCCATGCCCTAGATGTTGGAACAATTCCACGCTCATGAACGCACGGTCCGAGCCAGTCAAATCGACGTTCTCGAGCACCATTGCATCGTCCCAGTTCTTATCGTATCCAGACCATAGGGCGCCAGTGGAGTTGGTCTTGTAGTGACCAGCCCACATGAAGTCCGTTGGGTTTTGATAGTTTGCAGAGACGTTTGGATCGTTGTTTCCATCGGATGCACCTTGTGAACTGTTGGTTTCTTCATGCCACTTTGTTGCTTGGTCGATGTATTCCTCAAAGACCCAGTCGCAGCCAGAGCCACAGCCGGACTTGTCTTCTGGAGCATCCCAGTCCATTTCGTACACCGTACTGTTGGTTGAGCCGGCTTCATCGACAATCTTCAATTCAAGATCGAGGGTTGCGGATTGACCGTTGAGAATATCCATGCCAGTGTTGGTGACTGTAACGTTGATGTCACGCGTTCCTTCACCGACGATGCCGAAGAATTTGTCCGTTGGACTGATCTCGAGAGAAGTTACTGCGAGATCCTTGCTGTCCATCTCAACAACGGTAATCGTATCGTATTGCCCTTCCCATCCAAAGTTGTCAACCCAGCTACCGAAATCGTAACTGGTGTGGCCAACAACGATGTCGAGGGCTGAATTTGATGCACCTGCAAGTTGGCCGACTTCAACCATACTTGGTCGGCGGCCAGCCTCGTATGAAAGCGGTGTCAAGTGAGCGCCGCTGCCGTCCGAAAGGGTCACTTGGACAGTGGTTGGGAAGTTGAGGAAGAAGTTCGAGGTCGAACCACCTGCGGAGTCACTGCTGTTCTGCTGATACGCAACGGTCGGGTTAACGAAATCTGGCTCTCCGTCGTTGTTGAGGTCAGCCACGGTGACGGAATAGGAAATGTATGGTCCGAAATACGCCGATGCGGGTGATGTCCATGTTCCAACAGCGGAAGAGGTCACATAACTCACATTTTCGACGTTACCATCGTTCACGACAAGGGAGTCAATCGCTCCGTTGTTATCGATATCTCCAATGTCGAAATCGTTAGCAAAGGTCACAGCCATGTTGATCAGGCTGGTTCCAGTTTGAGGGGTGGCTTGGTTGTAAGTGAACGTTGCAGGATAGGTGTTGGTCAAGCAAGAATACTCGAGGATCGTAACGTTGTCGTCATTGCCCGGGTTTGTGGTTTGACCTGTTGCATAATCGACACCCTCTGAGCGAAGAAGCCAGATGTCATCGTCAGTGCATGTGCCGCTGAGGCCACCCGTTTCAGTCTCGCCCCAGTCGCCAACTTCGAGGCTTCTGTAAGCGTTTTGATTCGAAGGGCCGAGGGAAGTAACGAGGCCTTGAGTGTTGGAGGTGATCGGACCACGGTAGGTCACGACCCGTTGTGTTGAAACGTCGCTAAGAAGGTCGAGAATGTAGATATCGTCCTCTCCGTCTTGGTTCGCATCGCCAACAGCGAGGTCCCAAGCCCAGAAGTGAGTGTAGCGCTGACCGATGTTCCATGAATTATCATCGCAGCCTGCGTTCTCGATGATGGTGACGTTACCAGGTTCTCCTGCTGGTGCACCGTTATCATCGGTCTTGAATGGATTGTTTCGTTGGAAGATCACGATGTCGTCAGCACCGTCGCCGGTGAATTCGCCAACTTCAATGAATTGAACATTGGAAAATTCATCCCAATCTGCGTTTCGACTTTGGTTCTGTGAGACCCAAATGTCTTGACGTTCACTGAAGTCACCGTTACCATCGTTCCATAGAACACTGATGGTGTGTGTTCCTTCGGTGGCCACCGCCATGTCGTTGAAACCGTCACAGTTGAAATCGCCGATAGCGACGTCCAAGGGGTCACGGTTTGTCGTGTAAGACCGGGCGATTGAAGCGCTTGCAGTAGTGGCAAGAGCGGCGGTGGTGGACAAAACCATCAGTGTGACAAGGAACATACTGAGGGCGCGGCTGTTTTTGTGGTTGTTTTTGGAGAACATCAACATCACTGGCTTGGCCACTGCCCGTTGCACTTTAATTCCTTTGCTACTTAGTTCACAATTTAGGGAAGCAACATCTGCCGCAGTGCCCCGTTTGTCCCGGCAAATTGAATTTCATTAAAAGCGGAGGATTTCTCGGCTCTTTCCTTGCCCAAAACACCCGGATTTGGACGATTAAATCAGTCAAAACTTACCTTTTAGCCAGCCTGGGGAAGGCCCCCATCCGGTTGCATCGCCACCATGGACCTTGACCAATTTTCCGGCCCCAAACAGAGATTCCAACCACACTTCCAAGGCCGTGCCTTCTCGATTGCCGAGTTTCTTGCTTGCAACTTCCTCAATCACCTCTGTTCGCAGTGCAGTGGTGCCGAATTCTCGCACCACAAGGTGCATGAGTTCACGCAACCAAGCCTCAGCCATTGGATCGATGCTCATTGCACCTTGAATTGGACGAGGCTCTTCCATCTCATCGAGTGCCTCCATCAATTCTATTGGATCGGGCCTGGCGGGGAGTTGCAAACCAAGCGCATCAAGTTCGGCTTGAAGGTCGAGTTGCCCGATTGGGCGACGTACTACGGGGATTCGACTGGGATCAGGAGTCGGCCCCATGTCGAGGGGTTTTGCGTCCATTGGCGAATCATCAAGTTCATCCTTAGATTCATTTTTCGTAGCGGTTAATCCCGAGGTATTGGTGGGTTGAACCTCTGAGCCAATTGGCATCGACCAGCCAACGCCTTCGAGGCCGAGTTCTTTGACGCACCCTTCAACCCAAGAGGCATCGCCCTCAAGGAGCACATTGACGTCGTGTTCATCGGAACGAAATCGGTAACGGACGTTGCCTCGAAGTTTCGCCATGCTAAACGCCTCATTTCAAATAGAATTTAACTTAACTGATGAACCTTGTCATGACCGGCATGTTGCTTGGTCACTCCGAAAGTGCAAGTTGGCGCAAGACTGTATGAAGGATGCCACCGTTTCGATAGTATTCCACTTCGACCGGAGTGTCAAGTCGTATTTGAGCGCTGAAGTTCATGCTCGTCCCATCTGTGCGAACAGCCGTAACCTCGATCATTTGCAATGGTTGGACATCATCGCCAACTGGGATACTGAAGGATTCTGTCCCGTCTAAACCAAGCGATTCATGCGATTCTCCTTCAACAAATGTCATTGGAAGCACACCCATGCCAACGAGGTTGGAGCGGTGGATTCGCTCGAACGATGTGGCAATCACTGCTTCCACACCCAATAGATAAGTGCCTTTAGCCGCCCAATCTCGAGATGAACCTGTTCCATACTGGCTGCCTGCGAGGACAACCTTAGATCCGTCATAACTCTGTGCAGCATCGTACACTGAAACCACCTCACCCGTGTTGAAATCACGGGCATAACCACCTTCGGTTCCAGGGGCCATTTGATTGCGGATGCGAACGTTCGCAAAAGTTCCACGCATCATCACTTCGTGATTGCCCCGACGGCTGCCGAACGAGTTGAAGTCTTCTCGCTTAATGCCGCGTTCCACGAGCCATTTACCGGCAGGTCCATTCTCAGGAAACGCTCCTGCTGGAGAAATATGGTCCGTGGTGATTGAATCACTTAGTTTGAGCAACACTCTTGCGTTGTCGATGCTCGTGATCGGCTTAGGTTCTGCAGAGAGTCCTGAGAAGAACGTAGGGAGTCGAATGTAGGTTGAATCCGCTTCCCAAGGGTAAAGTGGGCTTGCCTCGGAGGGAATGCTGTCCCAACGGGGCTCATTCATTGCGTCTGCGTAGCGCTGACGGAACATTTCAGGCGTGATGACTGTAAGGGCTTCTGCTATCTCTTCATCCGATGGCCAAAGTTCGCTGAGCATAACGGGGTCGCCTTGAGGGGTGTAGCCCACGGGCTCAGTTGAAAGATCGACTTCTAAGGTGCCCGCGAGTGCGTATGCGACAACCAAGGGCGGGCTTGCAAGATAGGAAGCCTTGACCTTGCCATGAACCCTTCCTTCGAAGTTCCTGTTGCCAGAAATAACCGACCCTGCGATGAGACCTGCTTCATCAATAGCAGCTTCAATCTCCTCAGGAATCGGCCCGGAATTGCCGATGCAAGTGGTGCAACCATAGCCCACAATGTTGAATCCAAGAGCGTTGAGATCTTCTTGGAGGCCTGAAGCCTCGTAGTACTCTGTTACAACCCTAGAACCCGGGGCAAGCGAAGTCTTGACCCAAGGTTTGACTTCCAAACCATGTTTCCGAGCGTTGCGGGCAAGCAGTCCTGCTGCCAGCATAACACCGGGGTTTGATGTGTTGGTGCAACTGGTGATGGCTGCAATCACCACATCACCATGATTCAGATCGTAGGTTTGTCCGTTGCGCTCTACAATGGCGCTCTTTGACAGGTCTTCTTTTGATAATCCGTGACCATGATGGCCTAAATCGTGAGTAAGGGATGCTAAAAAATGTGATTTCATGTTTGCAAGGTCGACCCTGTCTTGAGGCCGCTTTGGTCCTGCAAGCGCCGGTTGGACCGTAGTGAGGTCGAGTTCCAATGTAGCGGTGTAGGACTTCTCCGCAGCCCCTGCCTCGTACCACAAGCCTTGGGCTCGTGCATAGGCTTCAACGCCGGCAATTGCTTCATCTTCACGCCCGCTCAAACGCATGTATTCGAGGGTTCGTTCATCGACTGGGAAGAAGCCGCAAGTTGCGCCATATTCAGGTGCCATGTTGGCTATTGTTGCTCGGTCTGCAAGCGTCAAGGCGACCATGCCTGGGCCGAAAAACTCTACAAACTTGCCAACGACGCCGTGTTCTCGGAGCATCTCAACAATTCTCAGCGTCATGTCTGTCGCCGTTACACCCGGGTTGAGTGACCCGGTAAGGCGCACTCCTACGACATCAGGTGCGAGCATGTAGATCGGTTGGCCAAGCATGACCGCTTCTGCTTCAATTCCACCGACACCCCAACCAAGAACGCCGAGGCCGTTGATCATCGTAGTGTGAGAATCTGTGCCGACAAGTGTGTCTGCAAGCCAAATCCCGTCTTCTTGACGGGCGACGCTTGCAAGGTATTCGAGGTTGACTTGGTGAACAATACCCCTTGAGGGAGGCACGGCTTGGAAGTTGGCCAATGACTGTTGACCCCATTTGAGGAAGGTGTACCGCTCCATGTTTCGATGATATTCAATATCGAGGTTCATGTCTAATGCCTGGCTGCTTGAGCCATCGACATCGACTTGAACTGAGTGGTCGATGACGAGGTCGACTGGCACTTGCGGGTTCACTTTCTCTGGGTCGCCGCCCATCTCGACCATCGCGTCACGCAACGCCGCCAAATCGACAACTGCCGGGACACCTGTGAAGTCTTGCAGGATGACCCTCGACGGACGGAAAGGTATCTCTCCTCGCTCCCCGTTTGGCAGCCATCCAGCGATGTTTCGAATGTCTTTTTCGCTGACAAGAAAACCATCATTTCCTCGAAGAGCGCCCTCAAGGAGGATGCGTATTGAGTAAGGGAGGGTTGTGGTGTCAATGCCGTTTTCGTCGAGTCCAGCGAGAGCAAAATAGTCGCCACCAACCGACAGAGTTCTGCGTGCATTGAACGGGTCCAAGGTCGCCATCATTTTACCGACAAGGCCCTAATGTATGAACAAAACCCTTGGTACGGATTGAGGCTGTGAGGATAAAACTCGCTTAACTTACCAGAACTTCCACCAATCAGAGGATGTTTCACCGCTGAATGAGGCATCGATGAGCGTCACTGGGTAGACTGGATCGCTTCCTGATTGGCCGCCGGTCTCGATGGCGTCGATTTTGTCCACGACGTCTTGGCCTCCAACGACCTTTCCAAAGACGGTGTGAACGCCGTCCAAGTGTGAAGGGACCGAATCCGGCGAGACAATAAAGAATTGCGAGCCACCTGTGTGGGCGTTGTTTGTCTTGGCCATGGAGAGCACGTAGGGTTCGTGCTTCAAACCGTTGTCAGCCTCGTCGCCAATGGTCCAAGCAGTCTTGGAGCAATCCGACTCACTTGCACTCATTTGACCGTTGCAATAACCGTCCCAAACAGCAGCGTGACCACCGGTGCCGTCGCCGTTGGTGAAGTCGCCTCCTTGAAGCATAAATCCTGCAATGATTCGATGGTAAATGGTGTTATCATAGGATCCATCCCGGACAAGTTCCTTGAAATTCTCGACATGCGTTGGTGCATCACTGCCGTACAGTTCAATGGTGATTGTTCCTTGTTCGAATGAGCCATCGGCGTTGGTCCATGACATTTCGAACTCCACGAGTTCACCATCAGCTTGTGGCGCAGCCAGCGCTGCAACACCCGCAAGGAGAAGCAAAAAGGCGGTTGTAAATGCAAACACACCTGCTAAGGTTGGGGTTCCATCCCTGACCATTCGAGGGAACACCGTCTCGCTGATTCGAGCATCTTGCATTTCGTTGAGGAGGTTGTTGTATTGCGTGTTGGTGCGCTTGTCTTTGGAGTTCCCTTTCATCGAATCTCGGAAAAGACCAGCAGCACTGCGGTAGTCAGAATTGGAACGCGTGTCTTTTGCTTTCGCCCAAGTAGCCTCAGCAGCAATGCGCAAGGTGGTTGGATGTTGACCTTCGCTGTCGATCTCACGGAGTGTTTCAAGCGCTCCCTGATATTTACCCTTGAGCAGGCTTTTCTCAGCTTTGTCCCACCCTGCTTTTCGGACTTCTGCTTCGGTGAGTTCAGGCTTACTCACCGTTTTTTTGATTGAAGATTTCTTGGAGGAAACATCGTCGGCCATACATAGGGGAAGTCGCGTTCTGTTTTGAGCATCACGGCTGAGGCACGCTGTGTGAAAGGTGCGAAATCCACCCAATTTGCGGGCGGTGCGCATCAACATGTTCAAAGGGTGCATGCTGAACCCTATGCCCATACAGCCGCTCACCTTGGTGAGTCAGGTCCACAGGGGGATGCAAACAATGGAAACCATTGCCAACGACTACACCATCAATATTGCAACTGCAAACGGAACAGGGTCGCAATCTGCGAACCTCATTCTTTTGCAATCTTTTTTTGAGATGGGCGTTCCAGTTAGCGGAAAAAACCTGTTTCCATCCAACATTTCAGGATTGCCGACGTGGTACATCGTCCGCCTTTCGGACCATGGCTACCAAGCGCCCGGTGATCGCACCCACATCCAGGTGCTCGTCAACCCAGCGACATGGCACGAAGACCTCGCCGCCTTAGAACCGGGGACTGTTGTTATCTGGAACGAGAACGCAAAGATGGAAATGACCCGTGATGATGTGATTTCATACCCCGTTCCAATGTCCGCACTGGCCCGTAAAATCAACCCAAAAATCGCCAAATTGGTAACGAACATCATTTATGTCGGAATTATTGCAGAAATACTTGGTATCGATCAAGGAGCACTCGAGAGTGCGGTTGCAAAACAATTCAAAGGTAAAACCAGCGCCATCGAACTCAACATCACCGCTCTTGGACTGGGTCGCGATTACTTCAAAGATAACTTCACAAAGGAAGACCCATATGTCGTAGAGGCACGCGAAATCAAAACACCCAAATTCTTCATTGATGGGAACGAGGCTGCAGCACTTGGATGCATTTTTGGCGGCGTTCAAATGCTGGCATGGTACCCGATCACGCCTTCTTCATCACTTGCTGAAGGCATTATCAATTACATTCCACAACTCAGAGTGGATGACGAAGGCGATGCAACATGCGCCGTTATTCAAGCAGAAGACGAGCTCGCAGCAGCAGGTATGGTGCTCGGTGCAGGTTGGGCAGGAGGGCGTGGCATGACCGCAACCTCAGGACCCGGTATTTCCTTGATGCAGGAATTCATCGGACTTGCGTATTTTGCCGAAATCCCATCCGTATTTTGGGACGTCAATCGAGTCGGCCCGTCCACTGGGCTTCCAACCCGTACCCAACAATCCGACATCACCATGCTTTACGAAGGCAGCCATGGAGACACGCAACACATTGTGTTGATTCCAGGCACCGTTGAGGAATGCTTTGAATTCGGATGGCGGGCCTTTGACATCACAGAACGGTTCCAAACTCCAGTGTTCGGACTCAGCGACCTCGACCTCGGTATGAACCGCTGGGCTTGTGAAGGCTTCACCTACCCAGACCATCCAATGGACAGAGGAAAGGTTGTTCGAGACAAAGACGTGTTCGAAGCCTTCGAGGAGTTTGGACGTTACCTCGATGTTGACGGCGACGGTATCCCATACCGCACGCTTCCCGGGTCAGGAATGGATCCAATTCTGTACCGTGGAACAGGACATAACCCCATGGGCGCCTACTCTGAAAAGCCTGAAGATTACTTCAACCTCATGGAACGGCTCAAATCCAAAATTGACGGAGCACGTGACCAGTTACCTGCACCAATCCTTCGAGAAGAGGAAGAATGTGAAGTCGGTATCATTTACTTAGGAAGCATGGAAAACACCATTCAAGAAATCGACGACATGCTCGAAAGCACTGGATTGAAGGTGAGCCAATGCAGGGTTCGCTCCCTCCCCCTCCACAGCGGCATCGAGGATTTTATCCGACGCCACGAAACCACTATTGTGCTGGAAATTAACCGTGATGGGCAGCTTTACGGCATCCTGCGCAAGGAACTGCCAAACGACCTGATCACCAAAGTCTACTCTGTTGCCTACAGCGACGGTATGCCGCCACGAGCCCGAATTTATTCTGATCAAATCCTTTCCACACTCCAGGAGGTGAACCAATGAGCGATGCACCAGCACGACCAGCAAGAGCAGCACGACCCGTTAAACTCAACGTGATCAACGAACCAAAGGACAGTTACACCGGCGGTAAATCTTCACTGTGCCCAGGTTGTGGTCACGACCAAATCTCCAATGTCATTATTGCAGCCGCTTGGGAAAACGGCATTGAACCGCACCGCATCGCAAAGATGTCTGGAATCGGTTGCTCTTCCAAAACTCCAGCCTACTACCTTGGACAATCCCACGGATTCAACACGGTCCACGGCAGAATGCCATCGGTAACCACCGGTGCTTACGCAGTCAACAAGGACTTGCTCTACCTTGGTGTATCAGGTGATGGCGACTCAGCATCAATCGGTATTGGCCAACTTATCCACTCCATCCGCAGGAACATGGACATGGTGTATATCGTAGAGAATAACGGTGTTTACGGCCTTACAAAGGGCCAATACTCCGCTACGGCTGATGTCGGGTCGAAGAAAAAGAAAGGCAAGGTCAACACAACGCAACCGATTGATTTGTGCGCGCTCGCCATCAACCTTGGCTGCACCTTTGTGGCTCGGTCGTTTTCTGGCTCGAAGAAGCAACTGACTGCGCTCATCAAGGCCGCAATGTCTCACAAAGGTTTTGCTTTTATCGACGTCATCAGCCCGTGTGTCACCTTCAACAACAACGATGAATCAATGCGATCATACGGCTATGTCAAAGAGAATGAAGTCACGCTGCACATGACAGACTACATCCCCCACTTCAATCCAGTTGAAGAAATTGAAGTCCCTGAAGGCCATTACAGGGATATTGAACTCCATGATGGCTCAACCATCAGGCTCGAAACCATCTCGGAAAACCACGACCCAGGCAATGCTATTGCTGCCCTGACTGCGCTTCACGGAGCCGAAACAACACAAAAGCACGTTACTGGTTTGTTGTACTTCGACAATACAAAGCCTGCTTTAGCCGAGGATTTAGGCATCGTGGACACACCCTTAATCGACGTTCCTGAAACAGCATTGAGGCCGTCTTCGGCGCTTCTTGATGAATTGAACGCTGCATTGCTCGGATAAGGGTAAAAACAGCGAATCTCCCATTAAGGAGTGGGTGGGATGGAGAAGCAATGAGCACGACTGCGACCACTGCATTATTTATTGGCTTGGGAGCCATTGTGGTGGGTTTAGTTGCTCGAATCCGCAAGCAACGCAAGTTAAGGGAGCTTCGCGCCGCACGGAGGGAAAAGTATGCTCCTCACTTTGAACGGTCTCAATCATCAACCCAGACGGTCCCTGGACGGCAAAGCGGAGAATTAGACCAAACCGAGGTCGTAGCTTATGAAAACCGAGAGGTGGCCCGGAACCAGAACATCCAATTTTTGCGCTTACTTGTCGCTGACCTGTTTGAAGAGGAACAACTTGATCTGATCGATGAGGAGCAACAACGAGAGGTCTTGAACGAAGAACGGCAAGTTTGGATTGAAGAGCACGAGGAAAGCTTGGACGAGCACGCCGCTTTGGTTGGAGAGGAAGAAATTGGCAGTGGCGTGAGCATCATGGAAACGATTGCCCCTGAGGATGACGATATCGAAGAGCGACTGGAACGAGAGGGAGGAAAGACAGGTGAAGTTCAACTTTCATTGGCATGGGACGACTACAACGACCTTGACATGCACGTGTTTTGCCCCTCGGGCGAACGCATTTACTTCAACAATAAGAAAAGCCAATGCGGCGGCGAATTGGATGTGGACATGAATGTCCGGCCCGTCAGCAACAATTCAGTCGAAAATGTTGTTTGGACCAATGGGGCACCACATGGAAAGTACAAGGTTGGTGTGCATTTTTACAAACACCACAGAAAGCGTCGCAGCAAGCGAACAACGACCTTCAGATTGCGCGTGATGGTCCACGGCGCCAGCCGCGATTACTCAGGCACGATTACGATAGGAAACGCCATGCAAATGGTAACGAGTTTCACTCTGAAGGACACTTCCAAGGATGAATCCATCAGTTCCTGAACCTCAAAAGCTGTGACCGCGCACAAGCCTGATGAGCCTCGTCACAAGGTTGTGCTTTGGTCGCTCTTCAAGTCCCAGTCGCCAATCCAACTCTTTAGCACCGTCATAGCGCAGCACATCATCAAAACCACCAATCCATTCATCATCGATAAAAATTTGAGGAACAGACTTGCTCCCCTGAGTGCGCATGCGGAATTCCCGATCCGTACGAGCTGAGGTGCCTAACTTCTTTTCTTCATAACGGACGCCCTTTCTGTCAAACAAACGTTTTGCATTGACACAAGCCGCACACCCTTTATTGGTATAGAGTTCGACTTTAGCCATGGTTGTGCGAGGGTGAGGTGACTTTCAATATCACTGAGATGCGGTGGTAGTCCCTCTCGGATTTGAACCGAGGTCGGAGGAACCAGAATCCTCCATGATGGACCGCTACACTAA
>MDSY01054726.1_pt1 | contig 17416 bp, 18 predicted proteins | sample 811131 | NCBI WGS metagenome assembly MDSY01 (sample SAMN05326643, study PRJNA326480) | marine metagenome | isolation source: seawater | place: Atlantic Ocean: South West | collected 2010
ATCAGCCATATCAATTTCAGAGCGAGAGGTATAAATAACCTCGTGATCTGTATCACTAAGCTGATCAGCAAGACAGCAGCCAAGTTGACCTTTACTCCCAAGAACCAACAATTTCATAAACGGAGATCAACTAATCGTTTGGCGCTTTGGTCTTTAGCTGACAGGAGTGGATTCACGATTGGCCAAGAAATATCTAAGTCTGGGTCACTCCATAAAATACAGCCTTCATCGCTAGGGGCATAATAATCCGTGCATTTGTACTCGAAGTCCGCAGTATCAGACAACACCACAAAACCATGAGCAAAGCCCGGTGGCACCCAAAACTGTTTTTTATTATCTTCAGACAAGATTACACTCTCCCATTCACCGAATGTTGCCGACCCTTTCCGTATGTCTACGGCGACATCATAAACTTCCCCTCGTACAACACGAACTAACTTGCCCTGTGGCTTAGTCTTCTGAAAATGCAAACCTCTAAGAACGTCCCTAGCAGACCTAGAATGATTATCTTGAACAAATGGCAGGTCAATACCAGCCTCCTGCTCGTATCTGACGGCTTGGAATGTTTCTAGGAAAAACCCCCTATCATCACCAAACACGCGCGGCTCTATGATTACACAGCCTTTAAGCTTTGAATGGCTAATCTTCATTTATAACCACCTGCTACCTTAAGAAGATACTCACCATAGCTCGTCTTCTTGAGTTTTTCGGCCTGTAACATTAAATCGGCTTGTGAAATCCAGCCATTGTGAAAAGCAATCTCCTCCAGGCAAGCCACCTTTAAACCTTGACGATGCTCGACGGTTTGAACGAATTGGCCAGCCTCAAGAAGAGAGTCATGCGTGCCAGTATCTAACCAAGCAAACCCTCGACCTAACAACTCGACCTTCAAATCCCCCCTGGATTGATAAGCAATATTGATATCTGTAATTTCAAGCTCTCCTCGTGAGGACGGCGCAATACTCTTAGCAATCTCCAGAACATCATTATCGTAGAAATAAAGCCCGGTTACTGCATAGTTAGATTTGGCAGCGCTCGGCTTCTCCTCAATGCTTAAAACATGACCCTGACTATCGAACTCAACAACTCCAAAGCGTTCAGGATCGTTAACATGATACCCAAAAATAGTCGCCCCCTTATCTCGGGTGGTAGCGGCATTTAACTTCTCAGTAAAATGCTGGCCGTAAAAAACATTATCCCCAAGCACTAGAGCAACATTATGATCGCCAATAAAACTTTCACCTATAATAAAAGCTTGAGCAAGCCCATCGGGGCTCGGCTGAATAGCATAGTCAAGCAAAATACCTAAATGGGAGCCATCACCTAACAAGCGCTGGTAGCCTGACATATCTTCAGGCGTTGAAATGATAAGGATATTTTTAATACCAGCCAACATCAGAACAGAAATTGGATAGTAAATCATCGGCTTGTCATATATAGGCAGTAGCTGTTTCGATACTCCCATTGTTATAGGGTGGAGCCGACTGCCCGACCCTCCAGCTAATACAATTCCTTTGTACTTAGATGTCATATATCCGCCCCTATTCTTTCCATTCGATAAGCACCTGAAAGGACTCTCTCCCACCAAGAAGTATTGTCTAAATACCACCGAACTGTTTTTCGCAGTCCAGTATCAAACGTTTCCTCTGGCACCCAACCAAGTTTACGCTCAATTTTAGATGCATCAATAGCATAGCGCGCATCATGCCCAGGACGATCTTTAACAAAGGCAATTAAATCCCGATAATTATCGACCCCTAAGGGTTTCTCTGGGGCTAACTCTTCGAGAAGGTCGCAAATACTTTCAACCACTTCAAGATTAGTTTTTTCATTGTGGCCACCAATATTATACGTCTCTCCGATTTCACCCTCAACAAGCACCTTAATTAAAGCTTTTGCATGATCCTCAACGTATAGCCAATCACGTATCTGCAAGCCATCCCCATAAATAGGCAGAGGCTTTCCATGAATCGCATTAAGAATGACATGCGGGATAAGTTTCTCGGGGAAATGATAAGGACCATAGTTATTGGAGCAATTGGTAATGACAAAAGGTAGGCCGTAAGTACGCCCCCAAGCCCGCACCAAGTGATCGGAAGCCGCTTTACTCGCCGAATAAGGCGATGATGGAGAATAAGGCGTCTGCTCGGTGAACAAGTCGTCGATGACCTCCAAATCGCCATAAACCTCATCTGTAGAGACATGGTGGAATCGAAATTGCTTTTTGTCGGCTTCGTTTAACCCATTGAAATAGTGTCTTGAAACTTCAAGTAAATTAAAAGTACCCATTATATTCGTATTAATAAAATCATCAGGTCCATCAATGGAGCGGTCAACATGGCTTTCGGCCGCTAGATGCATTACACAGGTTGGCTGATTTTTTTGGAATACTTCAGCCAGTAATTGACCATCACAAATATCAACTTGCTCATGACAATACCGGTCTAGCTCGCAAACTCCCCCTAGCGAATCAAGATTACCCGCATAGGTTAATTTATCCAAATTAACCAATTCGTGATCTGTTTCACTTATCAATGAACGTAGCACAGCGCTGCCAATAAAACCGGCTCCACCGGTTACCAGAATTTTCATTAGACACCACCAAATAATTTGATATTGTTAGTCATATTGCCTTTCTTAGAGGCCCCAAAAAGAATGCCAGAGAGACCAGGCGTATCACATAATAGCTTACTGACATCATCCACTTGGCCGCCACTGAAGATCGACATCGCAATTGACTCATTAGACTTATATTTCTGAATGTATTGTTTAACCTCAGCCAGACTCGGATTAGTTCTAAATCCAGAACTATTATAATTGAAAACCAGAGCACAATTTGGATAGCCAGCCCCCCAAAGCGCGTCTGCCATCGAAGGGAAATTCATAGTATAGAACAGCGGCTGTTTACCGAATCCCCTGTCCACCGCCCTATAAAATGAATGCAACAAGTCTTCTCTCTTGAGACCCAAAAGAAAATCACTAGCAATATTTAAAAGACCTATAGATTTAATATTCTTTAAAGGAATCCCCTCAATTTCAGCAGTAATAAGAACCTTAAAAGCATGATCATATCGCCCGAATAGCGCTTTGATAGAGGCTAATATAAGATTAAAAAAACCAGCACTCCTAGCTTTACTAAACAATGCACCCGCAAGGCCTTTTTCGGAAATTAAATCATTAATTTTGTGAGCATAAGGAAGAGCAGGATGCAGATTAAATGGACAATCATCGATAACGAGAACTATCGCATCTATGGTCTTCTTATTAACCGTAAAACAGAAATCACGAATACCAGAATCCCACGCATCCCGAAGCGTTACAGCTATTTTCTCCGAACTACTATATTTGCTCAAATACTCAAGACCTTTCCCATCAGAATGGTTAACACCTAAGAATTGGTTATCACCGAAAAATATTTTCATAATTTAGATTCATGCAGTTTTGAAATGATAGCGTCACAAACGGCCGCATCTTCTGGGGCCGCATAGCATAGTTTATTAGTGACAATCCTCGTTGCGAAATGGTCAAGTTGATTCTGAAACTCCTCGCCACGCAAGTAATAAGGCACATCTGTATCGAGATCTTTAATAGAATAGTCAGCTTCCATTTTACCACGGATCCTAATCAGCTGACCGTCCGACCATAGAGAGTTTTCGTTCGTCTTTATCACAATAGTTATACCGGCCTTTCTTACGCTACTATCTGCCCAGTTACAGAAAATATTTAAGTCAAATTGGTCATCGCCGCTATATCGTAGCTTTGCTTGGAATTTATCAACCACCCCTTTTTGGAAAAGCTCTGATTTGTCGACACAGAGCGTCTCATTTGGGCGACCGAATAGAAACAAACTTAGATCAATCACATGGCATCCATAATCAAAAATGCAGCCGGACCCCAGACCTACGTTCCGCCAAGTTTTTGGTGTCGCCTCTGAGACAACATTGCCAAGCATAGTAATCTCGCCTGTCTGAATTTCTCCATAATCACTAGAGTTTAAAAGTTGCTTTAATTTAATATATACCGGATGAAATCTATAGACATAACCAACAGAAAACTGCACACCTCTCTGCACCGCAAGATTAACCAGTTGCTCGCTTTGTTGAGGACATAATGTGAGGGGCTTTTCCAAAAATATATGCTTTCCCTCGTCAATAATAGGATACGCAATAGAAAAATGTGAGCTAGGAGGAGTAAAAATAAATGCTGCATCAAAATCAGCTTTATCTATCTTATCAATACTACTGACCACCCTAACACCAGAGAGCCTTTTAAATATAAACCTAGCGATTAAGCTCGGCTCAACAATCGCTACAAGCTCTAACTCAGAATGCTTCAAGATATGAGGCAGATGAGACAAGGCGATCCTTCCAGCCCCAACAACAATGCATCTAATCAATTTCTCTATGCTCCACACAAGACTTACTACAAACAAATTTACGCTGATTATTTTCAATAACAATAATCAGCGTTTGAAAAGTGTCAAATATGATTCGGCAACTTTTGACCAAGTATATTTTTTTTTAGAAACCAAAGTTAAATTATTTGAAATATCTAACAAAGTTGGTGAATCAAAATAATACTTGACCAATGACGTCAACTCCTCAGCGGTCGTAAAATACTTCGATAATTCTTCCGTAGAAAATCTGTTTGCCTCACAATCGAAACAAAACACTGGAAGGTTAAGGCACATCGCCTCAACCAATGAAGGTGCAGTTCCGCACGCCGAATGAGTATGGATGTATAAATGAGCATTGGAACGAATTACGTCCAATATTTCCTGGTCATAAATCGCATCGAGCAAAATAATATTTTCACTTAGATCGGCATACGTTGAATATAATTCCTTTCCATATTTACTTGAATTCCAATTCGATATAACAACAAGATTTATATCATTTATATCACCAAAAGCTTGCAACAAAGTATGAATATTATTATCTTTTTGTGCTCTAGACACGCTTAAGCAGTATTTACCGCTTAAAAAAGGATACCTTTTAATCATACCAATAGAGCTGCTAATTTTTTGTGCGTGATCGCCGCCATAGGCAATCAGCTCAGAATCTACCGAATACTCATTGAGATAAAGATTTTTTATATACTGATTATCAACTACAAGCTCACTCGCATTGCGAATGGTGAAATATTCACACCACCTAATAATCTTTTTTGTAATCGGAGCCCATTTATCTCTCTTCCAGTCAACGCCACCAACATTAACAATCACTTTCTTGCCAAGAAGCCTAATAAACGGCATTACGAATCCACCAGAGGAACCCAACATAAGAATCACATCCGACTTAAACGCAGCCATAAACAAAGATATACAGTCATATGGGATACTTTGCCAGCCATTGGCTTTCAAAGGTATATGAACTAATTTTGCCCCCAAATGATAATTTGATTTTATTTCTTGATTACTTGCACTGCAATAAACAGTGAAATCACATTCTGAATTTAACTCTCTACATAAATTTTTTGTGAGAGTCTCAAATCCACCATAATTAGCTGGAAGACCATTAGTACCTACAATATGAACTTTAAGTTTTAGATTGGACACTATCAATAAACCTGCCTGTAACATAAGTATTTAGGGATTCTTTCCATGGGCTCATTCTGTTCTGCCCCATTAACTCAAGTTTTTTATTAACTAGTCGCTCTGAGGCTGGTCTAGCTGCAAAATATTCCTCCGCAAAAAATTCAGAACCTACCTCATTAATTGAAATTTTATCTTCGAGTTCAAGTATTTTTAAAAGCTCTTGAGCAACTTCTAAACGGCTCGTTTCTCCCTGACAAACACAGTTGTAAAGACCCCACATCTCCCGCTCCAAAAGACTTTTACATGTTTTAGCAAAATCAACTGTATACGTTGGTGTTCCATCTTTATCATTCACAATATTGAGTTCGCTGGTACCTGAATGAATTTGGGACATTAACTTACCTATGAATTTCTTATCTTTACCTGCCCCTCCACCCATCATCCAACCAGCACGGAGGATCAAATGCCTTTTCGCATGAGTCTCGACAAACTTTTCACCCATATATTTTGACCTAGCATACACACCAAGCGGATTTGGCACGTCCCAATCATCGTATGTCTCTTGAAGCCCATCATAAATTCCTGCAGTACTAATATATAAAAGGGGAATATCCAACTCGTTTGCTATCCACGTCGCATAGGACACAGATATCGTATTTGTAAGGTAGGCATCATCGACATTTTCTTCGCAGTACTCCAACCCAGTATAAGCACCAACGTGGAAAAGGTAATCAGGTGCAAATTCTTTTACTTGAGCTCTGTATGATTCATAGTCACGAAAATCTAAGAACGATAACCAATCCGCGTTTACATCTTTGTCTGTGCATTTTAAATCGAATTCTTTTTCGAATACTTCTTTAAATGCCTCTCCTAGCATTCCACCAACTCCTGCCATAAAAATTTTATTTTTCATTTGACGCATATTCCTCTAATATTAATTATTTGTACCAGCCATCTTCATTCGACCAATTGTCAATTGCTGCAAAATTATTCATTCGTATTCCGGTTCTTAAAATGGTAGCGGGATTACCTCCTACTACCGTATTAGACGGGACGTCCTTGGTAACGACAGATCCAGCACCGACAATAACTTGATCACCAATTCTAACACCAGGCAATACAACTGCGTTAACTGCAATAAAACAATTATTACCAATATGAGTATCCACTATATAAGGCTGATTGTTACCTACACGCTTGCAGTGATCGTGACTCAAAATAACCGCGCCCCCTGCAATTAGGGTATTAGCGCCAATATGTATCCCATTTGGATATAACTTATCTAGCAATACAGATCCCTCGATAATTGTCGAATATTGTAAATCATAACCTCTGGCTCGAAGCCAAAATATCCTGTGCCTCCTCAGCACAGTGGCGATAATTAACCGTAACTTGAAGTAAAGATGTAACTTATTCATTATTCGCTGGCTTCTGGTGGTATCGATTAATGTTCTGGTCGAATTTTGTTCCAAGTGTTTCATGAAAATCTAAAATCTTCTGGACTAAAACCTTTCCCCCTTCCTCAAAATCGCAAACAATAGATGGAAAATTGTAATTTTCAATCGCGTCGGACATATACGGCGAAACAGCAATCGCCTTATTATAGGCTCTAGCCATCTCAAGAACTCCACTCTGGGAGGAAACTTTGTAAGGTAAAAGAACAATATCGGCCACCGTAAACAAGAATGACGTTTCGTCGTCCGATTGGCGCCGAGCCGACATCAAGCAATTGGGTGCCTCCAAAAAATCGGGGGGAGTCAACCCAAAAATATCCTGACCGCAAACCATAAATGTAAGCCTTTTATGATCGACTTTAACCATCTCAATCACTTCAGAAAACCCTTTAGATGCTCGAAAATCACCAAAAAAAAGGCATATAACACTATCGGGCCGATTATGTTTAACAACAAACTGCGTATATTCAGCTGGAACATGACAAACATCAAATTCTGGTAAACGGTCTAACTTGGACAGACGGGACAACTCCACTAGGTCAGAGGAGCCCCTCAGTGAACTTAGCAAACCATAATTCTTCTCACTGAGTGCAATCAGTTTATTCCTACTCATTTTAAGTAGTGACCCTATTACATTAGGCAAAATCCCACCTTTATAATCAAGCATGACGATCTCGTGAACGTAAAACTGAACACGTGGAAATAAGCAAGCTATCAAAACAAAAGGGACATCTATCCAAGTGCCATACCAGTTGTGTCTTATAATCACCTTACGGCTCTTTAGACAAAGCTTAAGAAAATTAAAATACATTACCGATATTGAAAGTAACTTTTCTACAATTGATCCCTCATAAATGTTTGGATAATAAAAACGAGCTCGCTCTCCCGAATAATTAGATAGCACTTCACAAGAATACCCAAGTCCGGAAAGGCGTTTAACTTCAGCTCTATGCACCTGATCCATACCGCTCTTTATCCCAATATGGTCGCTTATAATGATCTCAATGAAAATACGGCTCTCCAAAAATAAAAATGCAACTAGTAAGCAATACGGATTTTCGGATTTAAAAGCAATTCAACTTCTAAGTCAATCGCCCTCAATATCGAATTTACCGGAGCCGAAGCCGAAGCCGAAGCATACCCTGAACACTGCCATAGCGTGCGGCTTATGACCATTCAAATAGTACCGAATACCCTTTATAAATTGCAGGCCCCAGACAACGGGAAAGGTAATAAGAGAATACTTTTTAGTCAGGATTAACTTGCTTCTAGTAATATAGTATGCCGCCATCACCGATCCAGTGTATCCCCGTTTTTCAGTACCGAGAGATCCACCCTCTTTGTGATAGATAACAGCCTTGAGTTCAACACCCAGCCGATACCTATCCCCGGCTCTTTGGACCCAATCCATCTCTTCACAATAGAGAAAATAGTCTTCGCTCAATGGTCCGATAGTCTTTATAAAATCACCCGAAACAAACATACACGCACCATTAATATAGTCAACTTTAGCCTCAACCAGTTCATTAGTGACAACGGAATCAAAGTCGCTTAACAGCAGCGAGGAGCCCCGGCCAGAGAGAAAGCTATACCTTGACCCACCAAGCGATTGCAGATTGTTTGGTGACTCGTAATCCAAAATAGTAGCGCCACATATCCCCACACTCGGATCAGATCGCATCCTGCTCAACAAATGTTTTAAACTAAACGGTTCTACGCAGGTATCATTATTTAGAATCCAGAAATAACCAGAATTAAAATGTATGCCCATCTCAATTCCAATGTTATTTCCGCCTGCATAACCAAGATTTCGTTCAGACCTTACAAGAAATACAGTAAATTCAGTGAGTACAGGAGATAGATAAATACTCAGGTTAGATGTTTCATGTCTCAGATTAAGATCTAGGTAAGGCCACTCGGACTGAGGCACAAAACTCAGATCCAGGACGCCTTGCTTTATCGTTTCCCAAGATTCATCAAGGGAATGGTTGTCCACTAAAACTATATTTATTGACGTATTTTCACAATCAAATCTAAGCTGTAATAATGACTGGAAACAGGCTAATGTATCCTCAGCGGAGTTCCAATTAAGTACAACAATAGTTACTACTTTCATAATATCCAACCAAATTAATGTCAATCCCAAATTAACTAATTACGCCGGAAAAAGCCAAAACAAAACCTAGAGACTGAGTAGCGAGAGAAAACCCACATCGGACGTATTTTATAGGTGAAGCTTTTTGTCCCCATTATAAGAATCAATTATCGGGCCTCTAAAAATCATGATAATCATCAGTGTAAAAGCAACTTGTTCATAGTAAAAGATCGCGCTCGCAGTGAATATGGTTGATATAACAAGGTACCCAAAGAAACATAGCGCGGCAACATATACTATTGAGGTGTTGCGGCTGTTCCTTCGAAATAAACGATACTCATTGAAAAAAAATACCAGCAGATATAGATATACGAAAATCCCAACTAAGCCAAAGCAAAAGATGATCCCTACCAAACCTATATCAGTTGGGTAAAAATGGCCGAAAACCTCTTCAAAACCTCCCTCCCATTTTCCTGAGAGGAGACCATTTCCTAACCAAAATGATTCAGTGATATAAGGAATTGCCTGTATAACCTGAACAACACGGATGTTTGCAGACGGGTCATCAACGGTATCAACGGTGGTGATCGCAACGTAACCATCACTATACAATGACCCTTCTGAACTGACGTTTTGAAACATCACTATAGCCAAAGGAATAATAACCAACATGAAAACTATTTGTCGAATCACGCGAGTAGTCAAAAAACTGGGAATGGCCACTAATATAAGTCCAACTGTTAAACTCAATATTCGTCCAGTTCCAGGAGTGAAAAACCAGATATAGAAAGCAAAAACAAGGAACGAAAAGAAGCTTATTCTAGTTGGACTGCTAATAAATGAACTTACGTAGTAAAATAATCCAAATAATATAAAAGGCATAGGCAGGATAAAATCAGATCCATTGGCACCTGTCGGATTAGTTACAAAATTTGATCGATAATCGAAATTGCCGGGGTCAAGTAGGGTGACAATCGCAAGACAAATCACTAAGTTTGCCCAGCATAAAAAAATAAGGCTCTTTTCGATAGAAAGTTGGGTCAAGTTCCTATTAATGTAAAAACGTATAATGAGAAACGAACATAGAATAAGAAGGTACGACCTATTTGCCAATAATCCGAGATATAGAGGTTGGTCAAAAACTCGATGGGCCTGCATAGCTGACATCAATGGGATAGAAATTAAAAAGGCAACCGAAAACAGATTAACCTTGCGAATGGCCAATCTTCCACGGATACACAGGACTGAATAATAAGCCATTATTAGTCCGGTACATCCGATCAATAAGATGTCAGAGATTGTTTTTGTTTGTACATAGTTTCTAAATGGGGAGAACGCAATTACTGTTAATACTATGAACATGATCGTGTAAAAATTAAAAGATGTGTTAACTTTTATTGTATTCATCCATAAGGACCCCTCGAGCCAGCTTAATTTACGAAAGTCAATCTCTGAGTATCAATATACTAACAAGGTTTTTCCCAAATTTTCCCGACTACAGTGCAAAACGTATGCTCAATTTAACTATTTTTACGGTTAAAGTTAAATAGGTCTTTTACTGCACTGAAAAAACTGGAGCCGAAGATCCTATATCTCCCGGAAATTAATTCAGCGCAAACCATCAATAGACGTTTAAAAAACTTGGAGTTTTGTATCACCAATCTATTTTCAAAATACAAAATTTTTCTCTTTAATAGAATTAGGCCATTTTCGTCTATTTCGCCTTTGTCTGCGCAGGATTCAACCTTGCTAACTATGCTACTTAAGGCTTTGATATATGAAGGATCAATCGGGTAATAAACAAATAGCTTTTGGTAAAATAAATCCAATCGGCTATTACTTAAGCCAGCACCAATGACTTGCTTGATATGCTGTCTGTAATGTACTAACGGAAAATCGATAGCAAGACCACGGTAGCCTGACAGAGACAGAACTAACGCAATCCACATATCATGGGTGATGCTAGCGGAGCGCGAAGTGATCGGAATAAACTTTCTTTTCAAAGAGCCCTTGAAGGCGAGGCAGTTACCATAGACCATATTAGACCCAGATAATAAAGCGCCGCTCTGACTGCCCTTTTGAAACTCTTCAAACTGCCCCGAAGTACCGTTAAATCTCCAGAGATCATCATGAATCACTACACCCGCGTGGTCGATTATTTTAGCATTTGATATCACGTAGTCAATATTTTTACGGGCTTCGAACACATCAACTACCGCTTCAATCTTGTTAGGTACCCAAAGATCATCCTGATCACTTAAAAAGATATATTTTCCGGAACAAAGATCAATCGCTTGCTGAAAATTTTCTACCAATCCAACATTTTTGTTATTCCTAATAATTCTTATGGTAACGTTAGTATAAGCCTGTATTGATTCTAACAATTCATAAGTGCCATCTGAGGACTTATCGTCACAAATTATGACCTCATCTGGCTGTACTGACTGCTTAAGAATACTCATCAATTGGTCTTCCAAGTATCTTTCCCCATTAAAGGTAGCAAGGGCAACCGATGTTGTGACTCTGTCAGAGTTATTTTTATCCAAAATTAGTAAATCTCCCAGTTGAACTAAATCCAGCATAGTGATCATCAACATAATTTGGGTAACTAAAGCAACCTTTCACACGAAGTAAAAGTTTAACCACGCAGAAAATCATCTGGACTCTGAACAGTCAGCTACCGACGCATCAACATTAGTACATATCCTATGCATTGGAGATTATCTAAATCACAGCAACTGATATAAAATTAACAAATAAAACCTTATTAAAATCTTGAAAGACGCATTCAACTATAATGCAATTCGTGAGCCTTAGTCGTGCCATTAAGCTAGGTAATTTAACGGGATAAAATAAATCCTCGACAATCATCGTGACATTTGCAAAACACTAGCGTTTAGGTCACGTAAACCCAAACAAACACCCTAACCATTAACTCTTCCGATCAAAAATTTGTTACGCAACATCCTAGCGAAGGAAATTAAAATGTCATGTTTGTAAACGACTAGTGCCTTTAAAAATTCAATATATTGGCTATTCCTTATGCAGTTATTTAAGTATCCATATAAACCGCTAGGATCAAGAGGGCCGGTCCAATTGGCGCATAACATTTCTTTCCGGAGAGACACCACGTCTTTATGTCCACACATTCGCGACCATGCAGAAATTTGCTCATGAGTACTATACCCAGCGCCTCCATATATCGGAGTTATCAGTTGATTCTTAGATACATATATCAAGGAATTTTCTTTATAAGCCCTTACTACTAAAGCCATATGTGGATACAAGAAGGACGAAAACTCCATGCAATGTATAAAACTCTCTAAGATAAATTCAGTCCTATAGATCAAAGCAGGTAGAAAGCTACTATCTCGAAAGTAATGGTTTCCACTTGCAACCAGATCTTGTACGTTTAACGCGCTGGCCTGGCTTGGCACACAGTCTTGAGGGTGTCCTCCAACGAGCAAGAGATCCACTTGTCGCGCAGAAATAGCGTTCAAAACATCTAATGAATCGTTAAAATCATAACGATCATCATCACAGATCACCCAAGTATAATAAGATCTCGACAGCAAGAGCGCCTGCAAAAAATTACCTTGGCCACTAATATTGGCTAAGTTCCTTATATACCTCAGTTTGGGGAAATCCCCTTGAATGGCTTCAACCGCTTCATAAGTACAAGTATCAGAACTGTTATCTAACACGGTTACGTTAAAGGCGGAGAAGGAACTGGCCATCAAACATAAAAGTGTTCTCTCCAAATCGTCAGGTCTATTATATGTAATAATAAATATTTCAAGATCGGAGACTCTAGCGATATCGAAATTTGGCATGATACTCACAGTTGAAAAGTTAATGTTTGAGATTTTTTACATTGGCAATATGGGCTAGTCTTTCATTACAGTCATTTCGGCAATACATAAACCTAACCAATGTACTGAGTATAAGTTAGCACATCTAGCCTCTATTGGCGCCTATAGTAGCCAAGGAATATTTTGATTGTCCAAGGAAGACTTATGCAGAGCATAACTAGAAAGTAACTAAAGATCATAGTTTCTACACCATATGCTAAGCCAAAAAAACATGAGGCTGCAACAAGAAAGGCTGATATTACTGAATTATTTAACATCGGCTCTTCTAAATGAGCTCTCAAGTAAGTGGCTAAAAGAAATATAACATTGTTAACCACTGTCACTAACGCTATGAGTGCTAAAATCTGCAATGGCGAGATTCTAGACATTAAATCCATACCTATAGAGGTAGCGTAGGCTGCTAAACCAAGCACCCCGAAACACATTGCGATAGTTATCGCTATTGATATGCTAAAAACCTTTGAAAATTCTGAATTTAGTCCTATTCGATCTTTTTGTGATACATAGCCTGCAAATTTTGGAACTTTAGCATTACACCAACTCATACCTATAAAACCTAAAGATTGAAAGATTGCCAAAGACATCCCGAGTTGGCCCGCTTCAACAGCACCATGTTCCATGAACGTTAGAGGCACGAATAAGTTATATATTATGTATCCACAGATCCAGCTTACAGCGAGTCTAAATTGTACAGACAGTAAATCACGACCAAGTTTTTTGTTTAAAAAAAGCTCATCTCTAGATTCTATCCACCTAAATGTTTCGCCATTTTTATTTAACCAACCCAAAGTAATCAAAACAGATGCAGAGGGAAATGCAATGACAGCCCATAACCCATAACCACTCAAAAGTAAGATCCATAAAAGCAACGACCCAACGATCCCTGTTTTTAGTCTCAGAAGGGCTACTTTACCTACAAACCCCATTCCCTCATGCAATGCTAAACGGGGGCTCAAAAACAAATTCGTCGCTGTCAAAACAACCAAGGCAACCCAAACAGGCGCCCAATAGGACGCTGATAGAACCTGATGTGAGTTCAAAACAAAGGCGCCAATAATTATCACTATCACACCAAATGATATTGCTACTTTAAGATACCAGCGTTTTGCAAAAAATATTAATGATTGAACATTATCGACCAGCTTTTTTTGGCCTACCAGCCTTCCACCTTGTTGCTCTAAGTGGACAATATCTCGAGACATAGTTTGAGCAATAAGCGAGTTTAGCCCTAATTCGAACAAAACTGAGATACCCATCAGAGATGCAAATGTATAGTAATAACCTTGTTCGGTAGACGAAAGGAAAAGAGGGATGAGTATTAGTGAGAAAAAACCAGACACCACTCCCCAAAGTCGATTGAATAACGTTGTTAGCACGTCAAAATCCAACTTAAAGACTCGTCTAATATTTGAAATCAGCGGCCTTACTCCTAGGTTAAAGTCTGAAAAAACGAAATACGATCCAATGGTGCTTATTAACTAAGAATCAATCAGCACTTTCTTTCGTTGAGAAGAGACTGATTTTGAATTCTAATCAAGAGAAGTGGTTAGACCCCAATTAACGGTATTTTATATACGCTTTTAAAGGGCTCGGCCCCTTGAAATTATCCCGTGCGTAGACGCAAAGAAATACCGTGATTATTGTTTCCTGAGGTTCAGACTTACCGAAATTAAGTAACTCAATAGGTACAATAGTTGGGCCAGTGGCCTTAGCATACATACACCCAGATATCTTCATCTAGAATACTAAAGAAAACACCCACTCCATAGATTACAATCTCTCAGCTAGCGACAGTCAGTATAATATCTGTGCACGCAACTTCCCTCTGTGTATCTCACCGCTTGCAATATAATTGTCTATCAAACCTAATATGGACTGTTACTTAAATTGTTCTAAGTAACTGGACGGTTGAATGTAGCCATAAACTGATAGTGATTCTTAGTATTTATCCAACCAGCTACATTATTTTCCTTACGGAACAGAGCAAGAATATCTTTCTCAGAACGCCCAATAAATTAAAATGGCAGATTTTGTATTAAATTATTCAAGCACACAGTACGAAATACCTGTTTCCCAGGACATTCGCTTAAGTCTAATATTGTTAATCCCTATACTATCTACAACAGCTTTTGTTTCACCGGGATACGGCACCTGATTTACTTCATCAAATACAATAATGGCGCCTTTAGGCATTAACTTCACAACATGATCGAGAGCAACTTTTGTTGCTTCATATACGTCCACGTCAATGTGCAACAAAGAAACAACTAAATGTGCATTTTCCTCCAAATATTTTGGCAGGGTTTCACAAATATCCCCTTTAACTAATTCTATTTTTTCGATATGCCCTAAAAACCGATTAGCATCATACAGTTTAGTCGCTGCCTCGAGTTGATCCTTGTGTTCAAATTTAAAGCCACCGACTTTTAAATGTGAAGATGGCGCCGAACTAAGTAAATCTGCATCAGAAATTCCTGGTATACCCTCGAACGTGTCAAATCCGATTATTTTTCGAGTATAGTTTAAAGGCTCCCTGATAGCTGAAAGCTGCGCCCAGGTAAATAAACTCTGTCCTGCTGAAACCCCTAGATCCAAAACGGACCCGTGAACATCAAGAATTTGGTTGTAAATTTCTGCTCTTGCCAAAAACTTAGATAGGCATTGACGCCGCACGTGCCGTGTAAAGTTGTCAAGTTTACTTAATGTGCTTCCAGGAAATGTTTGAAAAAGACCTTCAACGCCCTCCATAGCCTCCACATCTTTTTTTGTTTGACGATCCCATTCCGCCATAATTGTTTCATCTTTTTTAACATCAGTCATTTTTTTTACCTAATAAAATTTCTAATTTATTGATATTTTGCATCCTAAATACACATACTAATCGAGCTCTACTATCAATTTTATTCGCCACACCACTATGAAGAAACTTACTATGGAAGACCATCAAGTCACCTGCCTGAAACTGCTCAATTTGCTCTACTTCCAATTTTTTAACTTCTTCGTTAGGTAAAGTGAACTCATGCCTTCTATCTTCTGTACTTTTCATAAACAAATATTCTTTTTTATGAGAACCAGGAACAATTTTAATAGGACCCATTTCTTTGTCGATAGATACTATTGGCAACCAAAATGTATAAGAATCTGAAGTTCCTTTATTGTACATATAGTCAGTATGCCAAGCGATTAAATTTTTACTATCCTTAGCTAGATCCAGCCTAAGTTGAACTCTAGGCCAAACACCAATATTATTCGTTTTTAATATTTTTCTGGATAATTGCCGTACCTTTTGACTAGACGGAAGACTTAATAGCTGAGGTACAACCTGCAATCGATCATAAAGAAAAGAACTCCACTCAGGATTCTTTTCAATGATATCGACAAATAATTCGTCTATTCTTTCATTAGGTGTATTTTTGATACTTGTCGAACCAAAAGCCAAAGCGACCCCACCCAGCTCATCCATTAAAGGCTGAAGCTCTTCCGCCGAAAGAAAGTCTTTAATCAAAAGATATCCTTTATCTTCCAAAAATTTCAAATCAAAATCGCTAATTGTGCCGGACATATTATCTCCTTAGAAAAATATCAAAAGCCTTCATTTAGACATAAAGTCTAACGTTATATTATCGTTCATCAAACTTGATATAAAACAAAAAAACATACATCAGCTTTTTATATAATAACCAAGGATCGAATCTAAATATAAGTTCCTACGTTAAAATCAAACAAAGATATTCAATCGTTGAGCTCACTAACTATATACATCTATCATTCGGCGGAACCCTTCAGAAGGGGAAACCTGGGCGTCCCACCCTAATAGTCTCAACCGCTCCACAGATGGAATTAACCGACTGACAGTACTTGCTATATAACCACTCTCAATATCACGCGAAATTTTCTTATCTACGCTAAGCCCTTTATCGGGGTACAAGCCCACGAGTAGATCCGCTAATTCCATAACCGAAAGCTCACCTGCAGGATTTCCCACGTTGTACGGAGTCACTGGCTCACCCTTCAAAAGGACAGTGAAAATACCAGCAACAGCATCAGATGCATAACAAAACGCACGTCTCGCTTTGCCATCACTATTGATCACAATATTCTCTCCGCGCACTACATTAAAACAAAAATCAGCAAAAACTCGTCCATCATTAGGTTGGAGACCTGGTCCATACGTGTGGAACGGCCGAACCAAAAAAGTAGGCAGACCATATTGAGCTTGCCAAGCTATACACATTGTCTCGCCTATTCGCTTACTTTCGGCGTAGCACGCACGCACGGTTGCTGGATCCAATGTGCCGAAACTGTTTTCCATCAGAAGTGCATCACCAACTACTGATCCGTACACCTCACTACTGCTGACATAAAGAAAACCACGAGGGTCGGCACAATTCGTTAGGGCCTGCAACAAACCGGCTGTGCCTATAGTATTAGGCATTATTGTACCTATAGGATCTACTCC
>MDSY01030368.1_pt1 | contig 17410 bp, 11 predicted proteins | sample 811131 | NCBI WGS metagenome assembly MDSY01 (sample SAMN05326643, study PRJNA326480) | marine metagenome | isolation source: seawater | place: Atlantic Ocean: South West | collected 2010
ACAGGCGCACGCAAACAAGAACAATAATCACAAGAACCATCGTCTTGAGTTGCTGAGGCGTCGTAGTTACATGCAGTAGCATCTGCACAACCACCCGTTTCAGCATCATCACATATTCCATTTTCGTCAGCGTCAGAAGAACAATCTCCACCACAAACACCAAGCGCGTCTAAACCGTTTCCGTCGCAGTCACAGTCACCGGCGGGGATACCTGATCCGCCACATGTGCCACACTCGTCGAGTACGTTTCCGTCGCAGTCACAGTCTCCCGCTGGGATACCTGATCCGCCACATGTTCCACACTCATCGAGCACGTTTCCGTCACAGTCACAGTCTCCCTCTGGGATGCCTGATCCGCCACAAGTGCCACACTCATCGAGTACGTTTCCGTCACAGTCACACCATCCGTTATCGGATGGGAAATAACAATTATCCGCATCATCTGTGTAAATTGGATCATAGTTACATGCTGAAGGATCAAGACAACCAGGAATCTCTTCGTTGTTACAAACACCATCACCATCCGTATCACCATCGGTTACAACTCCGTTAAAACAAAAATCGCAACCAGAAGGAATTAAGCAACTTCCATCGTCATTTGTCGCTGTATCCTCATAGTTACAAGCCGAAGCATCGGTACAACCATCAATCCCTGTTGATCCACCGAAAGTTCCCGCGCCGTCAAATGACGTACTTACTTGATTTTGATCAGCACCTACTCCCAATGGGAAGACTTGATAATTAAGTGTACCACTTATCGAACCAGTCGTTGTGACCTGAAGTACAAGAACGCGAAGATCCGCATCAGGCAATCCGTTGGATGCTGTGTTGAGAACGTAGTAAGAACTGCCAGTTAAGGTGTTTGACAACAAAGAAGTCGCGCCATTTACAGTAAAAAATGGTGTGATAGGCTGACCTGCATCCTCTACCAGTGATGGGTCTGCTGCAGGAGAAACAGCTGGACCGTCTAATCCAATCGTCGCATAAGTGTCATCTGCCATCTCTGGAAAGAAGCCTAGGAAAGCTGGATTAATCCCTGAAGCACTCCAACTCGCATTAAAACTTGAGTTAAACGCTCCGTCGGGAGTATTGATCGATAAAGGTGATTCGTTGTTTCCGAAGATAGCACTAAAGCGATCCGTAGCATCTGTCAAGTCAACATAGAAACGATAAGTCGTTCCTGGTGCTACAGCAGGTGTGCTTTCTTCAACAGTGAGCGTGTACTGAGCGGTCGCTTGAGTACCGAAAAGGATTGTGCTACAACAAATTGCAGCTATTATGAAATTAAACGTACGGTTCATGGTTGTGTAATTACGCGCATTATTAGGCCCAAAAGATAGTTAAGACTTGGTATATGTTCGACGAGTATTGATAAAAATACGACAAGTAAAAATATGGTGGCTGAAATATATTATGTTAAAATAAATACCTTAACATCTCTTAAACAGTAACTTAATGCAAATTGAATAAATTAATAATTTAAGTCTTAAAAAAGTTTATAAATCACAAAATAAATATCATGAAAATTTGGGTCATGAGCAAGAACATAAATAACTTTAAGGGCCATGTCATTTAAATATTTAATTACAATAACTGCTTGTTCTGTCATATTTTTTGGTTGCCAGAAAACACCAGTAAATGATGGTTATCTAAAAGAACAAAAGGTCGATTTTCCGACTTCGTTACACCCCTTACCCCTTGAACCCGACTACAGTGACACAAATCATTGGGCATTAATCGGTGACAATAATCATGGTGGATCAGATTTAGGTGCTGACGTATTTTACATCTACCCAACAATGTATGATAAAGGAGAACACTGGGTTGCATCAATAGAAGATATTGAATTAAATAAAGAGATTGACTTGTGGCCAATTACACATCAAGCTTCAGTATTTATAGGTGCTGGACGTGTCTTTGCCCCAAGATATCGACAAGCGCATTATCGCGTATTTATGGTTGAGGATAGTTTATGTCGACCGGCACTAAATCTCGCTTACGAAGATGTGAAATCTGCATTTATTTATTGGCTTGAGAACTTTGATGAGGGGCGGCCGATCATCATTGCAGGACATAGTCAAGGCACTCTACATGCGCGCTTTTTACTACAGGATTTTTTTGATGACAAAGAGTTAGGCAAAAGACTTGTGGCTGCATATCTCCCTGGATTTGACATCTATGAAAGTGATTTTAAAAAGATTGCAAGTTGTAAATCCAACAAGGATACACATTGCTTTTGTAGCTGGAGGACATTTGCAACAGGTTACACGCCAGATTGGTATAAAGATGAATTGGCAAGAAATGGAGAAGGCAATCTGGCTTCATGCATAAATCCGATATCATGGAGTTGCGGAAGTGAAGTGAGTAAAAAAAGTGCGCATTTGGGAATCCTGACCGATAAAAATAAATTTAAATACGCGCATAAATTGACCGCCAGAGTCAATGAAGGAATCCTTTGGCTAGACAAACCACACATCATTGGAGGAGCGTTAATCCACCAAAACAATTGGCATGTAGGTGACTATAATTTGTTTTGGGAAAACATAAGGACAAATGTCACAGAAAGAATACTCAGTTTTAACGCTCCTGTAAGCAACCATTAATACTGTTAAGACGTCAATGAGGAAACCTATTCCTGAACTTATGACCCGTATTTTATTTAGACTCTCATTCACAATCATTCTTGTAAGCATTACCGCCATGGTTTTCGGTCAAGAATCACTTTCAAATTTCAGTGAAAACTTTGAGTATTCAAAAGAATCACTCAACGGACCGACCATCAATCCAGAGAATACAACATGGCTTCATTTGGCGTCTGATGATTTGGCCAAAATCCGTATGAATAATGAACCTTTAGTCACATGGTCTGTTCTGCTGCCGGGTGAAGGTCAGGTTGAATTAACGTTATTAGAATCCTGCCCTTTCCCAGAATACATTCCTGTTGGAGAAAGAAATGATGACGGAGTTGGTGGCGTAAAAATTAACGAGAGAGATTTCAGTACAGATCTTAAAACATTTGACATTACTGGACCTGGAATTGGTGGGTCTATGGTTGTTTTTAAGCATCAAATTCTAGCTTCAATACGTTACAAGAATAGATTGTTTGAATTAAGACCCTTAGATTTAAAGAATTCGTCTGGAGATTATATTTTATTTGATGTGAATGACAGCAGAGGAGAAAGTAAGTTTAGCTGTGCCGCTGATGATATCGCTCAAGTAAAAGCAGGTAAGATTAAATCTCAGAAATCATCAAACAAATCAATGGTATTAGAGTGCGTTGAGATTGCAATTGACATTGACAAGTACACCTATGATACATTTGGTGATTGTGATGCCGCGATTAATTGGTCACTTGCTATTCTTGCAGGTGTTGATGAGATTTACCGTTCATCCCTCAATGATGCTGTCACCCTGAAGGCTTCTTATATTAATATTTGGCTTACAACTGACCCTTATAACGCTTATGTTGAGAATGCGGGAGCAATGCTAGATGCTTTGAGAACAACTTGGCTGAACGATGCTACCCTTAACGCTACGAATCACGATTTGATTCACCTCATGACTAAAAGACCCAATACTGGAACTGGAGGAATTGCTTGGCTTGATGGGCTATGTAATTCTTACGGAGTCGCATTTAGTGCGTACATGGATAACAACACCAATTTCAATATCCCTAGTTACAATTGGAATTTAAATGTTGTGGGGCATGAAATTGGGCACAATTTCGGTGCGAGTCACACACATTGGTGTGGATGGCCAGGAGGACCTATTGACAACTGCGGAAGTCTAGAAGGAAGTTGTAGTGGATATACTAACAATCCCACGCCTCAACTCGGAACGATGATGAGTTACTGTCACGCAATTGGCGGTGGATCAGTCACGCTAGCTTTCCATCCAATAGTGATAGATAACGCCCTCATTCCAGGTGCAAATGCTGCATCATGTATTGGGGATTGTGCTGGAACCATCGCGTCTTGTGGTTCTCTGTACGGTTGTACAGATACAACTGCTTGTAATTATGACCCTGTTGCGGAAATAGATGATGGCTCTTGTAGTATTGTTGATGTTTGCGGCATTTGTGCTGGTGGTGGTGAATCTTGTACTGGTTGCACAGATCCAATTGCGTGTAACTATATGACAGAAGCAATCTATGATGACGGATCTTGTGTTTATCCTCCTGTCGGGTTTGACTGCAACTGCGCGTCAGACATCAACGTTGTTGCTTCTTTAACCGCTTCAGAAAGTGCTGAGACGACCTTAGAGGCAACAGGAGCACTAACAACTATAGATTTGAATCTTGTCTTCACAAACACAACTGGAGGAAGCAGTTGGGCTGGAGATCTACTTCTTGAATTGGTGAGTCCAAGTGGAGAGTGTGTCTCTGTTGGAGGATATGATGTTGCCTCTTCATGTGCTGCTGGAACCGCGGCTTGGCCCGCAGGATGGAACGTGACTCCAAGTGGCACATACACAACGACGGTAGACTTTACATCATCAGGGCTTTCTGGCACTGGACTTTGGACGCTGAGACTCATCAATGGATGGACAGGCTCTGCAAGTGTAGATTACAATATGACTGCAACCCTAGGCGGTGTTTGTACTGGCTCACCAGCGACACCTGGATGTATTGACAGCAATGCGTGTAATTACGATCCGTCAGCGACTTTGGATAACGGGTCATGTGAGTACACAAGCTGTGCTGGATGTATAGATGCGACTGCTTGTAATTACGACGCGACTGCTACGCTTAATAATGGGTCATGTGACTACACAAGTTGCGCTGGATGTACTGACGTGACAGCTTGTAATTACGACGCGTCTGCTTCGATAGATGACGGTACATGTGAATTTGTATCATGTGCGTGTCCAGAAGACATCAATGGTGATGGAATAGTAACCGTCGCAGACATCTTAGTTATACTAGGTGAATTCAATTGTCTATCTGGATGTACTGCTGACGTTGATGGTGATGGCGCTGTGACAGTTTCTGACCTACTTTTACTACTTGCTGCTTTCGGTAACCCTTGTTAAATGATTGTTATGTTTAGAAAAACTTCCTGTTTAATCGTTCTTTTGGCATTCTGCGCTTTGGTTCAAACAAAACTGACTGCTCAGTCTCCTGTCGTATCTACGCATCTATTCTCCCCTACTGCTGGCGTTAAATCAATCACCATTGATCCTAACAAAACATTAGGGCTAGATATGGATGAGGAGGTCTTTGAAAGCTTGAGAAAGAACAACCCAGAGAGAATAAATCTCAGACTTCCTGATTTTAATGGAGAAGAGATTGAGATTAAGTTCCAGCAGTTTGACGCTTTTCCAGCAACTGTCACTGTAGGAATTCATTCAAAAGATGGGTTCAAAGAGATTAATTACGTACCGCGTATTAAAACTTACAAAGTGATTGGTGGTACTGGCACATTGGTTTTAATGGTCGATCATGTTTTGGGTACATTTCAGTGGGAAGGAATGCAAATCGAAATCAAACCGGAATCTGAAAACGCTAGAAACTCAGGCGGAAAACACATTCTTTTTGACGTGAACAACACGAGCGCATCAAGATCCTTTGAGTGCGGCATGGAAGAGGTCGGGACAGGAGACGGACACGAGGCACGTAAAATAGAAAGGAGTGAAAATAAATCGATGTCAGGATGTGCTGAAGTAGCGATTGACATTGATTCATATACTTACTCTACATTCTCAAGTGTTTCTAATGCCACTGATTGGGCGCTTGCGCTTATGACAGGTGTTTCAGCAATCTACACACAAGAAGTTGGTGCTTTGGTTTTCTTACAGACGACCTACGTTCATATTTGGAACACACCTGACCCAATGTCTAATTACACGGGACAGGCAAGCGAAATGTTGTCCGCATTTAGATCTATTTGGCTCTCAGACCCTAATTTAAGTGGCATACAAAGAGATGAAACGCACCTTCTCACGAAGCGTGGGGACACAGGTACGGGAGGCATTGCATACTTAGATGTTGTATGTAGCTCTTATGCTTACGGATTTAGCGGCTATCTTTCTGGAACGACAAACTATAACATCTCTAGTTACTCATGGAATCTGAATGTCGTTGCGCATGAACTTGGTCACAATCTCGGATCAAATCACACACATTGGTGTGGCTGGCCTGGAGGACCGATAGACAATTGCGGGAGTCTTGAAGGTTCATGTAGTGGTTATACAAACAATCCTCAAGGACAATCAGGAACAATCATGAGCTACTGTCATGCCATAGGTGGCGGATCAGTCAATTTAAATTTCCATCCCACAGTAAAAGCATATGGGTTACAGCCCGCGATTGAGGGCAATGGGTCGTGCTTCACCGGATGTGACGGATACGAACCTCCTGTATGTGCGATGTTAGGAATTCAAGGTGGCACTCAACTCGCATGTAATCCTATAACAAGTTCATATACTCAGCAAGTCGTCATTGAGTATGAAAACGCTCCAGACATAGGACTGATAAATGTAAATGGCACTTTACATACCATAAACTACAGCCCTCAAACCATCACACTAGTAAACGTACCTGCAGAGAGCCAAACAGTGGATGTCACCGCCTTTTTTACAGGAGATGAAACATGTGCTGCAACTCAAGCGGCATGCTATACGCAGAAGGACCCATGTTGTGCTATGATTAGGTTGCAATACGTCAACCCCAATTCCAATGTCATTCGTGTGAAAAACACATCTCCTTGTGAAGGTGACATCAGTGACTGGGGAGTTTATTCGAATGGAGACTACACTTCATTCTCAGAGATTGGATCTGGCCAAAACCTCATGGTCCCATCTGGAGCAGAAATTCAATTTGCATGGACAAATTGGGAAGCTGACCCTACATATGGTGACCTCCAGCTTTACGGCCCCACAAACCAATTAATGGACTACATCCAATGGGGTGGTTCGGGAAACTTCGATGAATCTTCGAGTGTACAATTGGGGTTTTGGGAGGCCGGGACATTTGTGAATGCATTGCCTCCATTCGAATATATCGGATCGGGAGAACATGGTGCAGCGTTTTGGACTGGAACGGATATTCCTTGTGACATCTCTGATGTCACCGTTATTTCTTCAACGGACTGCAATCCGTCCACAGGAAATTATACTGTCGATTTCTCTGTAAGTTATGTGGGCGCGCCATCAACAATGGGTGGCCTTGTCGTGAATGGTGATCCTTACACCCTCGCTCCTTCTGGCGCGACATATTCATTAACAAATACCGCCAATGGAAGCTGGATGAACTTAGATGTTTCATTTGCAGACAACCCAAGTTGTAGCTTCTTTTTAGGTAACGCAATTTACGGCCCGCAATCATGTACCATTGAATGCCCTACTGACTTAAACATAGATGGGTCCACAACCGTTGCTGACGTACTTGCTATTTTATCCGAATTTGGATGTATTCTGAACTGTCAATACGATGTTGACGGTGACGCGAGTGTTACGGTAGGAGATGTCTTAAATATCCTTGCGGCTTTCGGTGAAATCTGTTTTGAGTAAATTACTCTGAGACAATGACCCCAGGAGTTGTCCCTTCACCATCAAAAGTGAATGTCATTTTAGTACTGTTTTTACCATCTCCCAAAGGAAATATTTGCGCATTTATATTGCCACGAATTGAACCGGGGGTAGTTATTTGAGCGATCAGGACACGAAGGTTTTCGTCGCCAAAACCATTAGATGCCGTTTTTAGGACAAACCAAGACCCACCTAACAAGGTGTTTATGTCAAGCTTGACTGCTTCGTTCTCCTTGAAAAACTGTGCCCAAGGATTTGCACGGTCATCCACCATAATCGGATCTTCTGAATTAGCCATGCCTTTAGAAGCTGGGCCATCTAAACCTATCGTTGCAAATGAATCATCTACCAACGAAGGCATGGCTTCAAAAAAGTTAGGATTAAGTCCTGAAGCGGACCAGCTGGCATTAAACGGACTATTGAAAACACCTTTTGGAGCGTCGATAGTCATCGGGTTCTTATCCGTTCCAAATATGGCACTTACTTGGTCTGTAGGGTCTGACAATTGAATGTACAAGCGGAACTTCGTCATCCCATCCATGACAGCTGGTTCCTTCGAAACGACAATTGAGTATTGAGAAAACGTTGAGAACGGAACCGCGTAGGTGACAGCAAGAAGTAAAACTGTTACAATATAATTTCTAAGCATACGTATTTATTTTATCCAACTTGGATTGGTTTCTGAAATCAATTCAAATTCTAACTTAAGTAGCATCTCTCTTAATGAGATCGTGTAAGAATGGGCTTGAAGCCTCCGAGCGTTTATATGGAGCAGCACAACAGGATCTACAATTCCGTGAGAAGCGCGAAGCAATACATCTGCCAACGCCGAATCTGCAGCTTGAGAAGAAGCAATGGCAGCATCTAAACTTTTTTCAAGTGTTGATATTCTCATGATCAATCCGTCAACATAGGCTGAGTGACGTAAGTCCCACTCAGAGATTTTTGCATTTGCGAGGTCAATCTTGGCAGTTGATTGCTTGCGTTTCCCACCCGCAATGATGTTTTCAAGAGGAAAAGAAAATACAGCACTTGCAGCCCATTCTGTGGTGGTCGCAAGTGATGTTGAAGCGAAATCACTTCCGAAACCGCTAAGCATAGGACTGAACCTTAATTCTGGCAACCAAACCTCCCGCGACAATTCATTCTTTTCTGACACTGCTTCTTCCATTCTGTAATGAAGGACCTGTCGGGCAGGAGGATTTGCTTGTAAAAAAGCACCGGACAAAGAATTGGACGCTACTGAAACTCCGAAGGTTTCCTCGATACTGGGCCAAACCGATTGGACACTTAACGTGATAGGCAAACCCAAGGCTCCTCGCAATTCAGCGAGAATACTTTCTAGCTCAGCTTCCAATAGAAAAATTTGACTTTCTAATGACAATTGTTCTGCTTGAATCATTAAAGCATCTGAATAGGGTATTAAACCCAAACCGGCAAGGGTTTCAAACTGCTTCTCTATCTCACTTAATTCAGAGGAGGCAGTTAAGAAATCAGCATGTTCTTTTGTCTTAGAAACTGCAGAAATATAGAGGTTCATACATGAGAGAAGAAAGGCATCACGTTCAGCTTTAATTTGGTGAATGGTGGCCTTCTGGGAGATTTTTGCCGTCTCTACTCCCGTAAACCCTCGACCTGCATCTGCATTAAAATTAAGACCGATACCCAATTCAGCGCTCCTTGCGTCAACATCTGAGAAAATTTCACCGTTGGCATTAAGTGCATTTCCATTGCGTGCAAAACGGGTTGCCCCAAATGTTGTAACAGGCATCCACCACCTTCGGGCAGACTCGAGTTCAGCTTCTGCCATTTGAAGCCTTGCTGAAGATTCATTGAGAAAAACGGGAGAAGACAAGGCCAATTCAAGAACATATTCTGGCGTAAGCATCGTGGTTGACACAGGTTTCGAAGCTGACTCTAAATGCTGAGAAAATGTATGAGATGATGCAAATAAATTTCCAATAACACATGCATAAACACAAACAAGGTTTTGCGTATTAAAAAGTGGGGAAGACACGAGGAACGCTTTCATTTCTTAAGCTTTGTTGTGACAGTTTCACCTTCTGTAACAAGATTCCGACCTGTAATAATAAACTGAGTAGAAGCGTCTATTCCATCCGCTGAAAATGCAATGCTGTTTTTATCCTCGGCGAGAATGGTAAGTGGGATTTTTTTGACAAGTCCCTGTATGACTGCGGAGGCAAACGGAAGACCGTTTTCCACAAAACGAACACCCGCAGGCAGAGACAGTAAACTGTCACGAGAGCCGCCCATAAGCGCGCCTTCGACATAAATACCAGGTCGTATCGAGCAATCAGGTGACGACATATCGACATACACATCGACTGTTCGAGAATCAGGGTGAATGGCTGGAGATACGCGACTGACTTTCGTCTCAATCTGAAGATTCATGTCTGGAAAATTCAGCGATATATCGGCATCCTTGTATATAAAACGCATATCTCTTTCTGGGTATGGCAACAGGACGCGAATATCAGCGCAGGATACAATCGTAAGCATAGGAGATTGGCTAGGAGAAGTCAGGCCATTTTCAACCACGGCACCTGGATGTATGTTCCTTTGTGTAATCACTCCAGAAATAGGGGCTTTTACTTCGAGGAAACGCAGACGGTCAAGGCCTGTATTGAGCGCTGAAGAAGCTCTTGCAGCAGACGCTTTAGCATTGTCCAGTTCTGAAGCTGAAATAAGACCTGAAGCAGTATTTGAGGCTGCAAGCATGCGGGCCAAATGTTGTTCAGCCGCAGACGCCTCAACTTTAAGCGCTTCAACATTTCTTTCAATCATAGGATTGTCAAGAATCACCAGCAAATCTCCTTTTGTGACGCGGTCTCCTATATCGACAAGAACGCTTGAGGTTTGGCCTGATTCTAAAGGAAGTACATCAACAAACTGAAGCGGCTCAACTGTACCGACCACTCTCAGTTCCTTCTGGAAATTCTTCATCGAAGGCAAAACAGTCTCTACTAAAATATGTTTTTGCTTCTGGTCGATGTCGGTTGAAAGCTGATTGTCAGTGTTCTTTGTTTCACAGCTACTGATCCCAATGAGAAGAAAAATAGAAATAAGTGATAAATATATTTTATTCATTGTTAATTAAGTTCAGATTTTGAAAAAAAGCGATAGCCCACTGGAACCACAAACAGCGTCAACAAAGCGGCCATGGACGTCCCTCCTATCACCGCCAATGCGAGCGGCTCATTAATCGAAGAACCACCAAACCCAATTGCTGTAGGAAGTAACCCTAGAACTGTTGTGAGTGCAGTCATGATGATCGGCCTAAGTCGTTGACGTGACCCCTCAGACAGCGACTCCTCAAGAGACATTCCTTCGGCTCTCAATGTGTTGATCCGATCAACCAGTAAGTTGCCATAAGAAACCGTAATCCCCACCACCATAATAGATCCCATAAGCGCTTGGATACTCAGAGGTGTACCGGTGATATAAAGCAATCCAACGACCCCAGCCAGGGCTGGAGGAAATGCAATCAACATACCGATAGGCTGTCTGAACGATCTGAAAAGAGGGACCACAATCAAATATGCAAACAGCAACGCCAGAAACAATCCCAGTCCCAGATTTGCAAATGAGCTTCGCATCACGCTTACTTCTCCGTCAAGATCCATCGTGTAGCCCGCGGGAAGATTTGACCTAATCTCAGATAAACTTTCCTCAATATCTGCTGAAGTCCGACCGACATCTCTCCCTTCAACGTTGGCATACACATTGTAAACGCGAGAAAGATTGTGGTGATTTATTTCTACAGCTGTATTCTTATCCCTCACGATTGAAAAATTCCTAAATGGAATAGGTTTATCAGTAAGGCTACTCGAAACCAAAACACTCCCGAGAACATCTTCCCCATCAATTTCATACTCAGGGTACGTGACTCCGACATAATAATGATTTCCATTTCCCTCATCAATCCAAAACGATTTGTCAAACGTAGCTGTTGAGCTAAATGCAGCGACCATGTTTTTAATCGCATCAACTGGATCAACGCCCACCCTAGCAGCTCTTTCCCTGTCAATATCGACCTCTTTTGTAGGCTGATCTAATCTTTGTAAAACACGCGCGTCAACGATTCCATCGACCATTCTAATCTCGTCTCTGACTTGCTCAGCAATGTCTCTGAGGACTTCTAGCTTGTTTCCTTTAATCCGAACATCTATGGGCGCTGGCTTGCCCTCATTCAGGGCTGCCGTCATCAGTCCACCCGTATAAAAACTTAACTCTACTCCGGGATATGCCTGGGTCATTTTATATCGAAGTCTGGCCGCATATTCATCCGTTGATGTCGTCGCGTTGTCTTTTAATTGTACACCTATAAATGCATCTTGAGTCCCAGAGTTCGGGGTGTAAGCGGCAGGCAAATCATAGAACACACCGATGTTCGATATGACCAAATTCAAATCCTCTCCCAGCTCCTCTCTCACAATACTCTCCATACGCGCGATGTTATTCTCTGAAGCACTTAATGTTGTGCCCGACGGCATTCTCACTTGAATTTCAAGTTGTCCTACATCTTCTTTCGGAAACAACTCATACCCTGTCTCCCCTACGCCAATCACCATCAATGCTGTCAAAGCAACCATAATTGCACCGACAAAGACAGGGCGCTTAATCATTTTTTTAAGCGATTTCTCGTAGTTCAATTCAAGAGAACCCAACGCGCGATTAAAACCGGAACTTGACGCCTTAGATGAAGGTCTCGGTGCTCTGTTTCTCATTAACAGACCTGCCAAGAGTGGAACAACAGCAATAGAGAACAGATAAGAAGCACACATACACGCTGTCACAGTAAGCGCCAAAGGACCGAAGAGATCACGCGCGATTCCCTCAAAAAACAATATAGGAAAGAATACAGCAACGATGGCGAGAGTCGATGCTAAAACCGGAGCAGCCATAGCACTGGCAGCCTCTTTTGCAGCCTTCATCGAATCTAAACCAGACGAAATTCGCCGGTCAATATCCTCAAGCATGACAATGGAATTGTCTACGAGGAGACCGAGCGCAAGGGCGATTCCTCCTAAAGTGATCGAGTTAAGCCCTTGACCAAATCCGTATAAAGCGATGAGGGCCGTAAGCACACTTAAAGGAATTATAAATACAGCAATTGACGCAAACCGTATGTTTCCTAGAAAGACAAAAAGCACAAGCGCAACAAGAATAAGCCCCCCCAATCCAGCGAACATTAATCCAGATATTGAACGGCGTACGTAAGAACTTTGATCAAAAATAACGTTGAGATTTACATCCTTAGGAAGACGTTCCTTAAGTTGAGGCAATGCTGCCTGAACGGCTTCAACAGCTTCGATTGTATTGCTACCGGATCTTTTAAAAATAGGGAGATACACTTGGTTTTTTCCATCAACACGAACAATGTTGGTTTGAATTGCAGCAGCATCGGCGGCAAAACCAATGTCTTTAACTTGAATCGCTTTGCCGTCAACCATTGCAACAACAATGTCATTGAAATCTGCGACGTCCTTAATCATACCCTGAGCGTCAATGCTGTAATTTATATCTCCTATTTCAGCAATACCTGATGGGATCATCGTTGTATTGCGTTTAATCGCATCATTCACGACGGTGGAGGATAAATTGTATGCCTCAAGCATCATCGGATCTACGTAAATATGTATGCGCCTTTTTGAACCACCGTAAGCCGCTGGTGCAATGATGCCCTTGACACCGGAGAGCATTTGTCGCAGCGCATAATAAGCAACATCATAGAGCTCCTTCCCTGACTTCGTATCTGAAGAGGCTGTAAGCAACATTAAGGGAGTAGAAGATGTTGGATCAAAGGGCTGAACCATCGGTGGCAAAGTCCCGGGAGGTTGATAATACATATCGCTCATGGCGTAAGCAGATGTGTTTGCCATTGCTTCTGCAGGGTCGATATCAGCACGGTAGTGATTCGTGACCAAACTTACCCCCATCAGCGATTTTGATTCCTGCTTGAGAATGCCGTTTGACTGTCCAGTCCATCGCTCCATCCTACTGGTAATATCTTTCTCGACAACCTCTGTCGGCATGCCTGGGTAAAGCGTCAAGATTTGCATCGCAGACTTACGAAACACAGGTAAAATATCAACCTGCATTTTAGGCACTAATACAGATCCTATGGCAATCACAGCAATAAGAACAACCGCAACGAGAAACGGATTTTTAAATGGACCTTCAATCATGGTGTCAATATCGTGAAAGGAAGTTGGCTAATTAAACATCTCTCCCCGAATATTATACACATTAACTTACTCCTCCTTCGTGCCGCTTTTTGCCTTCCGATAAACACACGTATTAAAAATCTTTCTTTTCGCAAAACGCAACTGTTTGTCCGAGTTTAAAAGCTTTGTGAAAAGCTGTTTGTTGACGCCAAAGAATTCATACGTATTCCCATCTGTAAAAGTCACTTCCAGACGCAAGCCCTTATGTTGAAGATCATCAATCATTGACGTGGTTGTCGTCACAGTAAACTCTTCCAAGTTGGCCTCCTTTGTTTCTGGAGCAATACTAACAAGAAAATGATAACCATCAATAACTTGACGACTCATCGCCTCTGCTTCTAAAGCCTTCTCACCTCCATCAGGAAACTTGTCCGGATGCCATTCTTTCACGAGTAAACGATACTTCTTTTTAAGAGATGCAAGTTCTAGAGCGCCTTCTATTTCAAATAGTCTTTTATACTCGTTAATTCTTTTCATCAGTCGTTTTATTTACTCATTACAGTTTGAGGGCGCGAAATTACTACAACTTGAGGCAATTGCCATCGTAAAATAAAACAGACTGAATCTAAACCACTTGGGATGACCGAAAACTCATGTCAATTCGAGTAATGTAATTTCTGGAGGCATCCCAATTCTTCCACGGAAAGCGAGCACTCCAAATCCACGATTTACATACAGAAGTTGACTCCCTTCGCGATACAGTCCGCCCCAACGTTTGTAGAGCAAGTTGGCTGGAGAATAGTTTATTCCAAGAAACTCTATGTTTATCCCTACTTGCATGCCATGAGTATGACCACTTAAGGTTAAGTCAACAGGCGCTTTGCCTTGCATCACACATTCTTCGAAATGTGTCGGGTCATGGGACATCAGGATGGTTGTATGGTTCTCTGAGTCACTTCCCTGCAATGCTTTATCTAGATCTCCTTTTTGTCCAAAAGATCTTTTGCTCCAATTTTCTACGCCTGCAAGCACGATGTGAGAGTCATCACGCTCCAGTTTAATATGTTCATCAAGCATCAGGTGAAACCCCATCTCAGCATGAATCTCATGGAGACGTTGAACATCTTTTTCACTTTCACCAGGTGCAAATTCACCATATTCAGCATAATCATGATTGCCCATAATACTGAACTTCCCCAGTGGTGCCTCGAGTTTTGCAAACGCTGCTATCCAAGACTCAGCTTCTGAAGATGAGCTGTTCACGAGATCTCCTGTAAATAAGATCAAATCTGGCTTCAGATCATTAATTGATTGAAGTGCCGCAAGGACTTGTTTAGGCTGGCCTACAAAAGAGCCCAGATGTGCATCTGAAATCTGGACGATCCGCAAACCTTTAAAAGCCTGCGGAAGATTATTCAATTTGACTTTTATATTTTCAACCCGATAATCATACTTCCCTTGCACCACTCCATATAGCAGACCACTGAAGGCAACCCCCGCAAATCCAGCCCCGATGTAATTCAAGAATGTTGCGCGAGGAATGGTCTTGTCCGATTTGGTTATTTTCTTCGCTGCAAATTGAAATGAATATCTGAAATCATCTATAATTTGGAATATTGCCAAAATAAGTTTTGGGAAAAAGTTGACGAAAAACGCCATGGACAAAAAGCCCACAACACCTGGCAGACGAACGGTCCAATCCTCATAATTATAGATACTTAAAGAAAAACAAATCCACAATGAAAGGGTGAGGATAATCCAAAATGGGCTTACTGTTGACCACCATTTTTTTTGACTCCAGCGTCGTTTGACCAGCCTGAAGGCCATCCACTCAATTAATGAAATAAGAAGGAGCATAATGCCAAATACATAGAGCATGTTTGGGTATTCTTCAGGTTGTATTTTGCAAAACTACATGCAAACAGAGAAGCGTGACCGTTATTAAATGTTATAGTTTCCTTGTAACAGATTCCCCAAGGGTTGACGACTGCAATTTATTTGTAACAAATAAAAAGTCAGTGGGATGAGTAAGGTCTAAAAATTCACCTTCGTAAGGCATTGAAATCATCTTGCGGGGATTCTCCACTACCCATTTCTCTATTGCTGTAGGGAGTTCCTTTTCATGTCGAACAGCGTCCATCGGGCAGTCTTTTAATGCCACAACAAAATCAGAAAAAGACATCTTAAAAACATTCATACTTACCCTTAAAACGCCATCTGATTGAATGAAACTAGGGAGCGTTTCTTTAGATGGTTTCTCCAAAATCTGCGTCAGATAGCCTTCGGAATCTATACCTACTACAGCAAATGCAGACACCCTGTCATCAGGTACATTTTATAGATTAACTGTTTGCACCCCAAAGACGATCAAAAAAAGCATCTATGTATTCTTTCTCTTTACCTTTTGGAGGACCGACTATGGTCTCAATCATTTCATACGCGCCATCTTCTTCTTCAAGGTGGAAACTGAAAATATAATCTGCTTTATTTCCATCCTTGTCAAAGTATGCACCAAATCTAAGGTCGTTGAATAACAACTTACCATCCACATTATTGATGCTGAAATAATTGTCGCTAAACCACCGCAACCTGGAAATCGTGTAATCTGAATCAATGTTGTTAAGTAGAGTATGCTGCTTCTCAATTCGCACGAATTTTACGGGAACAGTATCGTAGAATGAGTAAAGGCCAACATAGTATGCATCATTTGCTTCTGCAGTACACGACCAAAGTATATTGTTGAAGATTGTGGGTGAAGTCATCATTCTGTTCACCTCTATGTTTTGAGCTTTCAATTCATTCTCAAAAACAGAGTGAACGCTTGATTTATTGTAAACCGTAAACAACAAATACATCGAACTTAGTGCCAAACCAAGATAATTGACAACGCTCCTCGTTCGCTTTGTACGTAAAATAAATAAGGTGATAGTGAGACTCAGAAGCAACGGTATCGTATATAATGGATCGACCACGGCCACAGTTCCCCAACTCACTCGGTAGTTAGAAAAGGGTGCAAAGACTTGCGTGCCATAGACCGTAAAACAATCTAAAATGACATGGGTGAAAAAGGCCAGGAATAACATCGTCTGCCATTCCACTCTCGTGACCCGAGACGTGGGTTTGTTAAATCTATGAATCAGCCATCCCAACAAAAGCGCAAACAGCACCGAGAACAACAACGAATGAGAAATACCTCGGTGAAAAGTCAGCTCACCAAGCTCGGATAAAAACGGTCCCGAAAGCACATCTAAATCTGGGATGGTCCCGCCAAGTGCTCCCCAAAATATCGCCCTGTTCCCAAGCTTCCTTCCTAACACAGCTTCCCCTACCGCAGCACCAAGAACCAATTGTGATAATGAATCCATAAATTAATTTTAAGGGTGCAAATTTAATCCACTTAAGATCGATTCTAGATAGTCTTTTGATTTTGTTTTATTAAAAAAAGCCAAGAAAAAAAAATATTAAAAATTATTTTTAATAACTATATAAGCGGATGAAAAGAATGGCTAAAAAAAGGATGTATCATTGCGTCAAACTTTTAATCAAATAATATCATGAACAAGAAATACTTTTCTTTACTATCCATGTGCCTTATGCTGACTAGCATGACTGCACTTGCTCAACCTGCAAACGACATGTGTTCAGGAGCAATCGACATCGATGACCTCATTGGAAATGAGATGGGAACACTTCAA
>MDSY01091926.1_pt1 | contig 17410 bp, 16 predicted proteins | sample 811131 | NCBI WGS metagenome assembly MDSY01 (sample SAMN05326643, study PRJNA326480) | marine metagenome | isolation source: seawater | place: Atlantic Ocean: South West | collected 2010
GATAAAAATCAAGATAAAAATCAAGATAAAAATCAAGATAAAAATCAAGATAAAAATCAAGATAAAAATCAAGATAAAAATAAAAAAAAATTTAAATTAAAAAAAAAAAAAATCAAGTTTTAGTCATTTAAAAAAAATAAATTATAATAAAAGTATGAATAATGAAAAACCTATAAATAAATCAGTAAAAAAAGTAATTCAGAATGAAAATACAAAAATAAAAGAATTAGTTTTTGATAATAATTACTCAAATATTTTAAAAGGAGGAAAAAAAAATGAATTAAAAATTATTAAAGAAATTAATGAAGATTTAGAAACACCCAAAGATATAAAAAATAATATAGATGACTGGGAGGTTTTATTATAGAGTATTGAGTATTAAAGTATTGTGTATTAAAGTATTGTGTATTAAAGTATTGTGTATTAAAGTATTGTAAAACAATTAATAATAAAAAAATTATTGTTTAGATGGTATAAATTTAAATAAAGGTATAATTATAATTTTAATAATAGGTTTTTATCTCCATAAACATCATCTATTCTTGAATTACTAGGCCAAAATTTATTTTTTCTTAATTCTTCTACTGGAAAACAACCCTTATTAATACTATATGGAAATTTCCAATCAGTCATATCTTTAATAGTATGTGGAGAATTTACTAGAACATTATTATTAGATGTGTATATTTTTTTTTCTATTTCATCAATTTCTTTTCTAATATTTTTCATAGCCGAAATAAATCTATCTAATTCCTCTTTAGATTCACTTTCGGTAGGTTCTATCATTAAACTATTCGGGACAGGCCAAGACATTGTAGGTGGATGAAAACTATAATCTAATAATCTTTTTGCCACATCTTTATCGGTAATATTTAAATTTTTGAATTCATTTAAGTCTATAATAAATTCGTGTCCTACAAAACCCTTGGAATTAGTAGAATAAATTTTGTAATATTTTTCAAGTTTTTTTTTTAAATAATTCGCATTCATAATTGCCTGGACGGTTGATTCTTTTACTCCATCGCTACCTAATGATTTCAAATAAAGATAAGGAATTGTTAGTATAGAAGCACTAGAATAATTAGAATTGGTAATCATACCTTTTTCATTTGTATAATCCTTATCTTGATAAATATTAGATGGGAGTAAATGTTGTAGTTTATCATTTACTAGAATAGGACCCATACCAGGTCCTCCTCCGCCATGAGGAATACAGAATGTTTTATGTAAATTAAGATGACATACATCGGCGCCACATTCACCAGGTGATGTAATTCCACATTGAGCGTTCATATTGGCACCATCCATATAAACTAAACCACCATATCTATGAACCAGTTCAATAATTTCTTTTATTTTTTCATCAAATATACCATAAGTATTAGGATATGTTATCATCATACAGGATAACTTGTTATTTAAATTTTTAATAAGATTTTCAAAATCTTCTAAACTGATATCATCTTTAAATTTAACAATATCCATTTTACAAAGTCTCGCCGAAGTAAAATTAGTTCCGTGGGAGGATTCCGGAATTAAACATATATTTCTATCGCGATTTCCTTTATTTTTATGATATTTTGAAATAGTAAATAGACCAGTATATTCACCCATCGAACCTGCATTCGGTTGAAAACTTATTCCGGTCATTCCAGTTATATTTTTTAATCTACTCCCTAACTCTTCTATCATTTGTTTATAACCTTCTGGAAATTTAGTGCTATAGGGATGAGGATTTTGAATTGATTCCCAAGAAAGAGGTTCCATTTCAAAAGTAGAGTTTAATTTCATAGTGCAAGAACCCAATGGTATCATCCCATCCATTAAAGAATAATCTTTTTTAGTAAGACTATTTATATATCTCATCATATCTGTTTCGGATTTAGCTTCCTTAAAAATACCTTGATTTAAAAATTTATTAGAATCTCTTTGTAAATTTAGAGGAATATCATATTCATATTTACTATAATTATTAATACCTAATCTATATAAAATCTTATTTAGTGTTACTAAATCAGTAGTTTCATTTATATTAAATATTAACCCTTCTTTATGTTTTCTAACTTCAATATCATTACTTAAAAGTCTATCAAAAACTAATCGTTTTTCATATTTATTAATTTTTAATAAAAAACTACTATATGTATTATTGTCTACAATTTCATATTTTTTTTTTAGATTATTCTTTAAATAAATAGTTTTTTTTAAAATTTCTTTTGAAATGTCAATTAGTCCTTGTTTTCCATGATAAATAGCATACATACTGGAAGTATTTGCCAAAAGAGCCTGGGAAGTACAAATATTACTCGTTGCTTTTTCTTTTCGAATATGTTGTTCTCTTGTTTGTAATGCCATTCTATAACAATCATCACCACTTCTATCTTTAGATTTTCCAATAATTCTTCCAGGGACTAATCTTAACAGATTATCTTGGACTGCAAAGAATGTTGAATGTGGCCCGCCAAACCATAAAGGCAAACCGAATCGTTGTGTTGACCCTAAACTGATATCAACACCTAATTCCCCGGGAGATTTATATAAAAGCAATGACATAATATCATTGTGTGAAATAACTAAAGATTTATTTTTTTTTAGTTCATTAATTAATTCTTGATTAAAATCTATTTCTCCAAATGTATTTGGGTATGAAAAATAGAAACCAAACAAATCATCATTTATATTAATATTATTCACATCATCAATTACTAAATCTATATCTAATACATTCGCTCGTGTTTGTAAACTCTCAATAATATGAGGGTGATTCTTATTACATACAAAGAACTTTTTTTTGTTCTCCTTGCTATAAAAATATGATAAATTTAATGCTTCTACAGAAGCGGAACACGTATCTAATAAAGAACAGTTTGAAACAGGTAAACCTGTTAATTCACTAATTAATGTTTGATAGTTAAATAAACTTTCTAATCTCCCTTGGGAAATCTCTGCTTGATAAGGAGTATATGAAGTATACCATCCTGGATTTTCTAAAATATTTCTTTTAATAACAAAAGGTAAATAACTTTCAGAGAAATCAAGACCTATCATACTATGAATTTTCCCATTTTTAGACATTTTTTTTTTTAAAGATTCTAATGCTTTATTTTCAGATATGGGATCATAATTTTTAAAATTTGATTTTATATTATTAGGAATAATATTATCTATTAATTCCTTTCTTTCTAAACCAATAACTTTAGATATATCTTGTATATTTTTGTTTGAATTTCCAACGTGTCTTCTTAAAAAGTTCATGATAATTTCTACAAATATATTTTTAAATTGAATATTTCAATTTTTTATTATTTATTAAAGATTTAAGTTAATCAATATTTAATTAAATGATAGACCAATCAATAAAAATTATAAATACAAATTGGGTAAATTTACTTAATAATTTAATAATCAAATACCCCCAAATAGATGAATTATTAGAAAAAGAAAAAGAGAATATTAATAATATTCGAGAAATATACCCTAATTCTAAAAATATATTTAAATGTTTTAATTTTTTTAATATTGAAGAAACAAGGATTATTATAATAGGTCAAGACCCATATCATCAACCTAACCAGGCACATGGATTAAGTTTTTCGGTTCCTGATAATATAAAAATTCCACCATCACTTAAAAATATTTTTAAAGAAATTAAAGATAATTTTGATGGTGATATACCAGAATCGGGAAACTTAGACTATTTAGCAGAACAAGGTATATTATTATTAAATACGACCTTGACAGTTAGACAATCATGTCCTAATAGTCATATAAAAATATGGGATAGTTTTACAAAAGAATTAATAAATAAAATATTGGAACTAAAATCAAATTTAATAATTATGCTTTGGGGAGGTAATGCTAAAAAAATTTTAAAGTATATTCCAGAAGAAATTAAAAGAAAACATATATTTTTAGAAGCAACTCATCCGAGTCCTTTAAGTGCTAATAGAGGGGGGTGGTTTGGGTGTAAACATTTTCTAAAGTGTAATGACATTCTAAAAAAACGTGGTGAAAAAGAAATAAAATGGATTTAATTTATTATTATTTATAAGAAATACAATAAGTAATAATAAATGAATCAAATTTTTAAAGGATTAATACCTAACGATTTTTTAAATTCCTATTTAGTTATTAATAAAGTTAGGAATGCTTTTTTATTACAAAACTTTGATGATAATGATTTTGATATTTTAAAACGTATATCTAAAATTAAAAATATTTTTCCTAATTTATATTTACTAAAAAGTGAAAATTATTTTTTCCTTTCAATTGAAAAACTATATGAAAATGATATAAATACAGAAAAAAAAAATCGCCAATATTCTTAGATTTAAAACGGATATTGATTTTGATAAGTTAGATAAAGAAAAAGAAACAATTAGTTTTAATTTTATTTTTGATGTAAACGAACAAGAACCTATAAACCTAATTACTTATGTATGTCAAACAGATAAAACAAAAAATGATGCCGAATTATTTTTAGATGATATTATAAAAGCAATAAATAAAGATAATATTCTAAAAGATATAGTAAAAGTTAATTTAAAAATTGAGAGATTTATACCTCCTAAATCTTTAATTCCTAAACTACTTAATCTAAATTATACTTTAAACCAAGAAGAAATACATACAATTGGTAATGTAATTTTTAATATTATGAATCCGGAAAGTATCGGGAAAATTATAAACTCTTTGGACTATAAAAATCCTATTCATAGAGGATTAATTTTAGGTTTTATTAGTGATTATGAGTATGATACTTTAACTCCATTTTACCCTTTACAAAATACAGGATATTCTAAAGATATATATGAAATTGATGAGAAAAAAAGTATTTTACTTGAACAAATTTTAATGTATAAATAAAATAATGTATAAATAAAATAATGTATAAATAAAATAATAAATAAATAAAATAATAAATAAATAAAATAATAAATAAAATAATAAATAAATAAAATAATGTATAAATAAAATAATAAATAAATAAAATAATAAATAAATAAAATGTTATATAATATTAGAAATGAATACGGAATGTCTGGTAATATGTGTTCTTTTTTTAGTTATTTTTCTATTAAGTAAAAAAGAAAAAAGAAAACTAATTGATAAAAAACTGGAACATTTTTCAAATTCAAATTTTGAGATTTGTGATACCAAGGATTGTGCATGTCTTAAATTAAAAACGGCACCAGACGGAACTTGTGTTAAGGAAGATATACCAAAAATACCAGAAGTTCCTAATTATGAAGATAAAGTTTTTTATAATAAAAGAGCAATAAATAATATAAAATATCCTAAAAAAAGAAAATATGATATACTAATTTTTGTAGGCAAGAACATGAAAAATAAAACAACCTTATATAATCAAAAAATACCAGAAATATTCGAATCTTCATTTAAAACGGATTATAGTATTTATAGTAATCATGAAGCATCCATGGAGTTATTTGAAATATTTGAAAGAGGTGTGGATATTATATCATATTTTGATAATAAAACTAAACCATATTTAAAATATATAATATTAAACTCAAACAACATATCTAAAGATAGAAAGATTATGAAATCTTATGGATTAGATTTAGAAAAAGTTCCTGCGATTTATTTATATAATGAAAGTACACAAAACTTAAAAAGATTTGGTATAAAAAAATTTAATTTGGAAAATCAATGTGCTATGTTAGAAAGACTACTTATTTTTATCGCCGATGGAGATTGTGGATTTTTATCATATCTTAATTTTTTACATGACCCATTTTATGGAATGAAATATAAGTATCATAGTAAAAATAAAAGATGGCAACCTCATTTACTTGAGGGAAGAAATCCACTACCCCCGGGAACAGGAATGTGTAGTTTAATTGATTTATCCCATCTTCCAGAAGAGTGTGAATGTTCTAAATTACAACTATAAAAAACTTTTTATATTATAATATTAATAATTAATGATAAAAATTTTAATATTAATAATATTGTCATTATTTTTAATTATTATTTCTTTTAAAAAAAGAGATTTTTTTGAAAAAAAAAGAGATTTTTTTGAATTTATTGCATATAATAATGATTTTTTAACAAAATCGGAATCAGAAGGGCGCATAGATTTTAATGAAAAAAAAGAATCTCAAAGTGTCTTTAAATTACTTATTGATAAATCTGTTTTAAAGATTTTTAAATCTAAATCTGTTAATGATTTTAAAAATCTAAAAAAAGAACCATTACTTAAATTTAAATCTTATGATAATTGTCCTAATTTATATAATCTTTTCCATGGGTTACCTCTTAAAGATACTGCTAATAATTTAATAAGAGGTAAAAATAATGATGGTTTTAAATTCCACAATGAATTAGTTAAACTTTTTTATAATAGTTCCTTCTTTGTAAGAGAAGAACACCCCATAATAAATATTGAAGCTGAAGATAACACCTCACAAAGGCAAGATTTTGAGTTTTATATTGATGCAGACAATGTAAATATTTTAAAATATAATCAACTCGAAAGATCAAACACTGGTAAAAATTGTCATTTAGAAGAAAATATAAAAAATATTAATTTTCAAGTGAAAAATGATTTTACTCTAGAAGATATTTATAGATTCGTTGATTTTTGTTATACACAACTTTGTTATGGTATGATATATATAGAGGAAATGAAATTAATGAAAAATGGATATAGAGTTTTTCCAAGTCCTTACAGTATGGGTAGTTTTTTTATTTTACCTGAAAGAATTCGATATCAAGTTGCGAAAGAGGGTAAATATTATACAAGAGCAAAATGTAATACCAGTTGTCTAAATATTATAGTTTTGTTTGGTAAAAAACTACCTGAAAAATTTAGTTATATATATAAAAAAGATGATGTAACCGAAACCGAATGTGAGATACCTAAACTAATAACATAGCACTTACATTAAAACCATATCATTCAGTAGAAGATATAGTGATTATAATAAAAAACAGATTAAGATATGAAGTATAATCGAATAATAAAAAATAAGAAAAATTATTTAATTATTATTTTTATTTTTATTTTATTAAATTAAACTAAGTTAATGAAAGTAGCAAAATTTATTTTAATTTTACTTTTATTATTTATTATTCATAATTATGTAAATAAAGAAAACTACTCAAATAGATACCAAGATACATCACTCGCCAATAAATTTATGTATATAGGAACAAATTTAGACCCTAATAAATTATTACTAACTTTATATTTTGATAGAAGAGAACATAATTGTAAATATTTTTACAATTATTTTGATAATACTTATGGGGATATTGATACCGATGAACCAATAAAACAATCATGGAATCAACTTAAAGACTTTTATATAGAATTAAACAATATAGAAATAAATAGTAAAGACACAAGTTTGAACACTTCGAACACTTTGAACTCTTTAATGATTATGGAAGAAATTGAGGTAGATGAATATAATATTCACGATTTTAATAGTAAGAAAGCATTCTCGGTAGATTCCGGAACTGGTAAATTGAAACCAGACGGAAAAAATCAAATATATCACCCTCCAGATTTTTTGGATAGAATACCCTTGGTTACTATTACATTTCTAAAAGAAAAAGATGGTAAAGATAAAAGTGTTTACAAATCTTCTGGAATTTCAAAGGAAAATAAAAAACATTTATCACACCACGAATATGATTTACATGTTTCAAAATATAAAGGTATCTATAGTCCGAATGATGATAAATATAGACTTGTTACGGAGGAAATAAAGAAATTTATAAAAGTAAATTATGAAGAATCCAAAAAAACAAATCCCCCCTCAGTTCCAGTTCAAACAATAGAGTTTACCTAATGAGTTCATCTATTTTTAAATATAAATCTTCAATAGAACTATTATTTTCAATTATATGATTAAATTCGCTATCTTTTATACTATCTAATTCCGTTTCCGATTTATGTAAATCATAATTATTTACATCCTTATCATTTCTTTTTATTCTAATAAAATAAGAATCTAATTTTTTTAAATATTCATATTCATGTTGAAATCTTAAATCGGAAATAACTATTTTTATTTTAGGATTTTCTTTTAATTTTTTAGTGTACCATAGTTCAAATACTCTTACCCATATAGCTCTTTTATCTAAATTTCTAAAAATTCCTGGAAAATATTTTGGTAATTCAAATTGGGCGATATCAGTTCCAAATTTTTGGAAAAAATCTCTTGGCGCAATACCCCAATTTTTATCTTCAATATCTTTTGAGTATCCATTCAACTGATCTTCTGAAAATCCAAACATTATTTTAGATATTTCTTTAATTGGATCGGCAAATCCATAATTAACAAATTCGTATTTATCACATAAATAATTAGCAATAGTATCTTTTCCAGAGGATTTTTTACCAGATAAAGCAATAATCATTTACTTAATATTGAAAAATAAATTTAAATAATTATTTTAATTTAATTTATGAATAATTTTTATATAATAATAATAAATGGATTGGAAATTTTATATTATATATAACAATAATAATAGTTATGCCGGAGCAACTCCCGATACGGGTAAGCGTTTAAAAAAACATAATCAAGAAATCGCAGGTGGAGCGAAATATACAAAAATGGTAGGTCCAGGTTGGAATTATGTTTGCCAGGTTCATGGTTTTAAAAGTAAGGTAGACTGTTTAAGATTTGAATGGGCGGTTAAACATTGCGCTCCAAAAAAAGATACCGGAATAGTAAATAGAATTAAGAAATTAATAAAAGTATTAAATAAAGAACAATGGACAAGTAACTCTCCTTTTTCAAAAGATTATAGATTAAAATTGGTATGGGTTGATATTACATTTATACCAGATAATTATAACTTGCCAGACTATATAGAAGAAGATATTAATATTGATTAGTATATAAATACGATTTATACATAAAAATTTAATATAAATTAAATTAATGGGAAAAAATCTGGCAACATCTATACTTAATACATTACAAAAATTTTATCCTAATAAACAATTAGGAATTTCTATAATGGATATTGATACAATATTAAATAAAGGTAGTATTACAATTAATAATGTTAAAAAAGATGAAATTGTAAAAATAATAAAAATATTAAAGATTCATATTGAAAATTCTATGAATAATATTAAAAATAATACATACACTATAGAAGATAATGCATATACTATAGAAGATAATGCATATACTATAGAAGATAATAAATATACTATACAAGATAATAAAAATAAAGAAGAAAAAATAAATATGGATTATTATAATAATTTAGAGAAAATTAGACAATTGGATCTTAAAGTAAAACAAAAAAAAAGGAATTACCATCAACCAATGATAGACAAAAAATTGAAAATAATATTATACCATATGATATAATTATTGATAGTTTTTATAGAAATATTGAAAAATATAGTAATCCATCTGAATATACTATTAATATTTCAAAAGAAGATGATGAAAATATTTTTTGTATAAAAACATTAACAAACCTAGAAAATATATTATCTGTTGAATTATTAGAATGTCAAATAAATGATAATTTATTTAATGATGATTTTTATATAATATTGGAAATTGATGAGGTAGGAAAAAATGTGTTATCTAATAATCCTAATTTAAGAAATTGTTTTGCAGTATTAAATGATTTTAATATACATGAAAATTTTAAAGGAAAGTATAGAAATTATAAAATTCCACCAAATACTATAAAAATATTTAAACCTGAAAAAAATTTTTCATCAATTTCTATCAGATTAAAAAATTCTAAAGGAGAATTATTGGTATTTAATAGAGAAAATAGTGGGGAAGAATTTTTATTAAATAGTTTTAAACTTAGATTGAAAAAAATTGAGAAAAAATCTAATAATTTTTTATTCTGACATTAAAGATTCCCATTCTTCTAAGGTTTCCTTATCATTATAAAGAGCAGGGCTTCTTTCTTTTAATAGTTCTACCTGTTTATTATAAAAATCTTTATCTACTAATAATTTATTTACTATTCCAATATATTCATCAATAGAATTCGCTACCATTTCATTCATATCCATTTTTTTATAAAATCCGTGAGTAAATCTCCCATTAATTTTTATAGATGGTTGAGTAACCAAAGGTTTAAATAATGAAAAAGATTCTAGAGATGAATTACACCCACCAAAAGGATATGGGTCAATTAAAATATCCGAACATTTCATTAAATTGCAAAATTTTTGATGATTATGACCTGGTATAAATTTTACCCGAGATAATACTCCAAAGTATTCTTTCCTATTTCTTAAAACTTTATTCCATCTTTCATACATTTTAAATTTTTTTGATTGATTATCCAAAAATACAATACTTGCACTGGGATTTTCCTTTAATATTCTAAAAATATATTCATCAAAAATAGGATGAATTTTAAATAAACTTTGAGGACATAAAATTACAATTTCATGATCTGATAAACCATAATAACTTCTTGGAAGATTTAATATATAATCTTTAGTTGGATTAACATAAGAAGTGCACATACCATTTTGTAAAATTAGTTTTTCAGTATAAAAGTTTTTTGACTCTTCATATGGTAATTCATAGAGTTTTGAACTTACAAAGTAATCTATTTCTTGATATCCAGATGTATCACTATGTCCCCAGGTATTATATTGTTTATTTGCCATTCTAAAATTTGCCATATATAATGCTCTATTATCCATACCTATTTCACAAAAAACTAATTTATCAAAATCATAACTTCTCATTTTTTTTACGGCACTTATTCCTGTCATTCTATCTAAAACAATATTTTCTTTTATTCCATCAAATATTGCCGAAAAAGTAAAATTTAACGGTTCAAATGTAGCAATATAAACATCAAACTCTTTTTTTATTAAATGTAAAATTACTTGATGTCTATCTTTAAATACAGAATGTTTTCTAGTTAAAAAATTAGAAAAGAAACATATTTTTTTTTTATTAGTTTTTTTTATTTTAAAATTAAATAAATTTTTATTTTCTTCATTATTTTTTATTAAATTATTGTTTAATTTTTGATTATAATCTTTTTCTATAAATTTTCTCGTTATTTTTATACAATTTTTAAAAAGAACTGAATTATTTTTACCATGGTAGGCATATCTAAATAAATTACTTAAACTAATTATTTTTTTTTCTTTTACTAGTTTTTCAAATTTTTCATCTAATATATCTAAATTATTTAAAATTAAATTAGTTAGTCTTAAAAGATTATTTCTTTTTATTTCTATATCTTTTTCCGACATTAAAAAATCTGATAATTGATAACAACCATTTACCACTAAATGAGGATACTGAATTAATTTATGTAATATAAATTTATCATCATAATTTTTTAAATTATTAAAATCAAAAGTTAATTTATTAATTTCTTTTACAATTAATAATTTTTTATCTTCTTGGTCTATTTCAAAAATATCAAATCTATTATTTAGATATATTAAAATTTCAATAAATAATTTTTTATGAATTATTTTATCATCATATTTATTAATTAAATTAATATTTTTACAAAAATATTCAAAATGATTAACAATATTTTTTAAAATAAATTTATCATTTGATATATCTACTTCATTTTTAAATAAACTAAAATTAGTACAAAGATAAATGAATTTAATTAAATTTTTTTCTTCTATTAAATTTTCAATAGTATATTTATTGAATAATTCTATGGATGTTTTTGCAAATTTATTATAATTTAATGCTATACATAAATCAAATAAATCATCAAAAGTATCTATTTTTATTAAACTAACTAAACTTCTTATTTCTTTCTCACTTATATAATTATTTAATTTATCAATAATAGCTAATGTCTTATAAATATATGAAGTGTCATATGTCATTTTAAAATTTATTAAAATAGATATTAAAAAACTACATATATCCCACTCCTTTAAATGAAATAATTTATCAATTAATTTAAAATTAGGATTAAATAAAATTTTATTAACAGAATGAGGTTTATTTATTACTTCATTTTTAATAATATAGGAATTTCCTAAGTAGAAAAAATTAATTTCAGCCATAAGATTTAAAAATTCATTAATATTTTCATAATCTAAATTTATAAATTTAATAAGATATCCATATATTTTTAGTAATTCATATTTTTTATTATCTGTATTATATATTATAATTATTTCTTTATCAGAATCTATTAAATCCATTTTTTTTAAATTGTTAATAAAATAAAAATCATAATTTATATTTATATTTTTAGTTAAATTAACTAATATTTCATTAAAATTACCTTCTAAAAATTTAATATTTGATTTTATATTATAATTATCTAAATTTTTATTTTCAAAATTTAGTAATAATAAATAGTTATATTTTAAATTCAATGGTGATTTAATATATTTATTAAGTATTTCATCTAAATTATTGGAATTTCCATCAATTAAACAATAATTTAATGAATATTCATTTATTTCATTATAAATTTTTTCAATTAAATTTTTATTTTCTATATCACATTTATTATCTTTTAAAAATCTAAGATATGAGATTTTTAAATTTTTTATATTTTCAATTTTATTCTTATTTTTTAAATTTTTACAGAATAGATTCGGTCTACCTAAAATAAAATTATTTTGTAATTTAATTGGGGTAATACAATCAAATAGTGATATTTTTTCAAAATTAATATTATGTGTAAGTTTATGGAATCCATCAATCAATTTATCTTTTAAAATATTTTTTATTTCTTCTTTAATTGCTAAATAACCATAAATATATTTTTTATTAAGAAATTTTGTTTCTTGTTGTGGTTTATAATTGATAATCTCGTTGCTTTTATTATTTTTAAATTCATTGTAAATATTTTCTGAATATAATATACAATTTTTTTCTAGTTTATTTAAAGTATTAAAATTTTTAATAAATTCTTCAGTTAATGAAAAATTTTTATAAATAATAAATACCATTTTTGATTTTATTTTATCTATATTGTTTTCCAAATCATCTAAATCTTTAAAAATATGATATTTTAGATTCAAAAGACTGAATGTTAATTCTGAAAAATAATTTGTTTCACATTTAAAAATTATAAATTCCATGACTTTATAATATATAAAAATAAAATTTAATATTAAATAATCAATTAATATTAAATAGTTATTAAAATTAAATAGTTATTAAAATTAAATAGTTATTAAAATTAAAATTTATTTAAAATCTATCATCTTGCTTTAATGATAAGAAAATATTCATAGAATATTCACTATTGGAATCCACTTTTGTTGGGTAACTATTATCATCGGAATGATCTCCGAAAATTGAAATAATCTTCGCTGAAGTTAATGTAGGTTCACTATCTGAATCAGCAACTCCTCCAGATAATTGAATAATCATATTTACATATGTATTATCTAAATTATAATTTATAACTGTATTAGTTGGAGTTCCGCCAACAGTAGTAACTGTGCTACTAGCAAGATCTGCCGGATTTTCTACATCTTTTTTGTATCTTCCCTGATCTAAGTATATACCAAATAATTTAGTATTAGTATAATCATAATTACTTTCTGACATTTCATCACTTACCGCAGTATGGAATTTTGTTCTAAGATCATTAACAAGATGACCATCATTATTTATAGCGGCATTTTTACCAACTTTATTAAAAAGAGCCACAGCAATACTCTGAAAAAGAGCAGTACCTGGAGAACTGCCTTCTTGCTGTAATACTCCACCATTAATAAGGTTATCTCCTGATTTAGATGTATCTGTTGCTGGAATTAGTTCTGTTCTAACAAATTCTGTATCTCCAACAATATTATCATCCCAAACAACCTCGGCGCCGTTAGCTTGTAATTTGGTAATGGCACCCGATCCATAAGGAAGACCTGTCGATTTAGTTGCCATGGCATAACCTGTCCAAGCTCCAGAAGCAGGGAAAGGATTAGGATGACCATCGTCGGCGGGAGCAATGAAAAAATGAGATTTATTTAAGCCAGAAGAAGAAATATCCACATTTGATCTAATATCATTAACTGTTGTTCCTTTCTGAACGTAATCACCCGAAAGCCAATTACCTATACCAAAAAAAGCCATATCAATAGTGGCAGATGGAATTTCTCTTAATTCTGCATCAAATTTAGCATCGTTTGCTGTAATGGAGAGGGCGCTTTCAATGTTGTAGTGCAAAGCCATAGTTTTTTATAATATATACGTATAATTTATTTTAGAAAAAAATCGGTAATTTTAAATCTTAAAAAATAAAAACAAAAAAAAAACGAATTACAAGTTTTTTTTTCATATTTTATAAGAAAAAAAAAAATCGTAAAAAATAAATCTAATTAATTAATAAAAAAATTTAAGTCGATGGTCTCCGTTAGGTATCCCTTTATTATTAATTTTATCATATAAAGATTTATCATATATTTGTCCTAATTCAAGTGTTAAAGATAATTCAAAACCATTTAAATCAACAATATTACCAAGGTAATCCACAACTTGAATTTCCAGTTTTGACAAATTAATTGGTGATCTGAAAACCATATCTTTACTAACAAAATCGCTTTTCCCTTCATTTAAAAAATCAAAACTACCAGTATTTTGAATAATTTTAGCAAATACATTTTTCGCTTTATAATCTTTAACATTATCTAAATTATTTATTTTTAGAAAATAGTAATTAGGTGAATTAAGATTTATAACTTGAACTCCATAAATAGTTGTTCCAGTATATTCTATTTCTTTAAATCCCAGATGTTGTCCTAATGTTTTATATTGGGTATTATTCTTTGGAAATTCTAATGTAAATTCTGAACTATTAGTAAAATAAATTTTTCCACTATTTATATCTAAATCTACAAAATATGATTGTCCTCGACTTGAACTTATTTGGTCTAATTTTTCTTGTATTTTAATAATAATTGTATCTGTGGTATAATTACCTTCATCTATTTTTACTTCATCCCTATTTACTCCACTAATAATTATAAAGTTTGTATTCTTATTCCTTTCTAAAAAATTATAATTAGAAGTAGGTAATTCAATACTCCCTAGTTTTATATAAATAATATTCTTAAATTCTTCCTCAAGATAATATACAAAATTAGAACTGGTGTATTTTGATAAATCCGCATTTAAAGAATTAATATTTAAAATAATATTATCCATTTGGCTTTAAACATACTTCCGAATATTTTAATCTTTTTATACCGCCCATATACCCATGACCTTTTATATAATAACTTATTCTACCAAAATTACCAGTTATCTTTAGTTTCACTTTACCTGTATAAAAATTAACTTTAAATTCATAAGGACCTATATTTAATAATCCATCAATAGCATCATCATCATCTATATCTCCTGGAGCGTTAATCCATTTATCTTCTATAATTGTCTCGGTATCACTTAATAAGTTACCTGAAATTTCTATTTTTTTTTCTTCAACACTATAATTAAATTCTTTATTGGGATGTTCTTCAAAATCATATAAAATACCAAATGGATATTCTTTCGGTATTTCTATAAAATATTCACCCTCAGTTACACCAATAAAATCGTAATGAATCCATGGAGTTCTATTAAAACCTAAAACATCAAAAGAATGATTCGGATCAATAAAAATAGTATTATTTTTTAATAGACATTGAGTTTTAGCAGCTAATTCTTTAGTATATTGTTTATTCTTTTCAATAAGTTGTTTTTTATTAAAAATATAAGTTTTTGATAAAATAATACCTAAATCTCTTATATAAAGTCTTTTAGAAATAAAATTTTGTATTTTAACAAGGTCTTCGTATGCCGAATCTGTTAATTCATCCATATTATCAATTTCTTTTAAGTTGTAATATTTCTCTTCAAATTTATTTACCATATCGTGTATTTTTAATTCAACTACTTTTCTATAGTTTGACATTGGTTGGTTTATATTATAAATTTATATATTTATATATTTATATGCCAATAATATCAAATTTTCCCAAAAATCAAATTGTTACAAATGAATCTATTGATATAAAAAGTATACCTAAAAAAACAAAATTATATTACAAAAATTTAATTAAATATTTAGATGAATACATTTATTTTATTTATTTAAAATTTACTGATAATAAATATGGATTAACCTTGGGAACACAATTACCTTATTATTTAAGAGTAGATGTATCTGTTTCATTAGAAAAAGCCTTTTATCAAAGACATTTTCCAGACGATGAAGAGATTCAACCATTAATATTATCTATAATTGAAGAAAATTTTAAAAATGATATTTATGAAGTAACTCCTGAAATAATAGAATTTAGAAAAATATTAGGTTTAGATTAATTAATATTAGATATAATTTTTTTAAAATCTTTTTCAAGAAGATTTCCCAATAATATAATTTTCATTTTTGAAAAATTAAAAATAGTTTTACATAAATCTCCAAGAATTCTTACACTACATTTTCCATATATTTTTTTAATATCATTATAATTTTTTAAATCCGTATCTAAAATAATCTGTTCGCCATAAAATTCAGAAATTTCACAACTTTCCTCGGAGTTTAATTCAATATCCATAATAGATTTTTTTTGCGTCATTTTTAATTCATCTAAAGATATACCTATTTCTTTTAATGATTTTAATATTTCTATTATTGTATTAATTGTTTTTTTTACATTTTTATTGGCACAACTAAAATTAATACTAAAAAATCCACCATCTTCATAGCATTCATAAAATACATTAAAAGAATAAACTAACTGATTATTCTCTCTTAAAGCAATCCATAATCTGGAAGTCATATTACCCCCTAAAATATCAATAAGTATATCAAGATAATATTTTCTAATATCAAATATAGTAAATAAAGGAAAACTTATACTTATATGATTTAATTTCGTTTTTAGACTTTTATATAAAAAATTATTATTTTTTGGATTTTTATATTCAATAATTTTATGTTCTATTATTTTACTATTTTTTAAAATAAAAATTTTATTTAATTTATGTACTATATTATTAGGTAAATTCCCAACAATAGAAATACAACAATTATTTGGTATATAATATTTTTTATAATAATTCATAATGTCTTTTTTTGAAAGTTTCTTTATACTTTTTTTACTACCCAGTATTAAATTAGAAAGTCTATGATTTTTAAAATTAAATTCTGTAGTTAATATTTCAAGTCTTGTTAGGGAGTCATCTAAAGTTCTATTAAATTCTTCATAAATTACTTTTTTTTCTTTTTCCAGTTCAGTTTCTAAAATTAAACTATTAAATATCATTTCATTTAATAATTCTAACCCTTCTTCCAAATTCTGATATGGTAATTTCATATCAATATAAGTATAATTTTTTGATGTAGCAGCATTTACACTACAATTAATTAAATCAAATTTCTTATTTAAATCCATAAATGTTTGGTAATTTTTTGTTCCTTTAAAAAGCATATGTTCTAA
>MDSY01125673.1_pt1 | contig 17409 bp, 19 predicted proteins | sample 811131 | NCBI WGS metagenome assembly MDSY01 (sample SAMN05326643, study PRJNA326480) | marine metagenome | isolation source: seawater | place: Atlantic Ocean: South West | collected 2010
ATTTCCGTTCTTTAGAGTTCCAGATGCTACAATTTTCATAATTCCATCTTCTTTATGACTAATCATAATCATTAAATCTTCATCAATACACGCAGGTCTAGATAAACTTAGTTTAATTGTTTTTTTACCTACTTGAGTTAATATAGATGAAATAGACAAAGTTCCAACCTGAAGAAAAACATTATCATTTAATTTTGGTTTCCATGTACCGCCAAAATCTTCAATAAGTTCAAATTTTATCTCAATGGAATCATATACACTAGGTAAAGTTCCTTCGAGACCGATAATATTTCCAGCAAGTTGATCATCTTTACAATAGAAAGGATCAATATCTGTACCAACACCCATTAAACCACCTGGTAACATATTTTCTAATTCTTCTTGGTCAGTTTTAATAGATAGAATTTTAGTTTTAATAGGTTGTGAAATTAATTTTCCATTTTTTCCTTTACCACAAATACCAGGTCTAATTTCAATAACATCATCAACATTTAATTTACCATTAAAAAGGCTTCCTCCAAGAACCCCACCTTTCAAATCATCCCAATTACTCCCTGGTTTATTAATATCAAATGATCTAGTTGCCATGAATCTTGAAGCTTCATCAACATTATTATCAGGAATAAAGTTATCCAAAATTTCTTGTAATAACCAAGATACTCCAATTTTTTTATTGAAACAAGTTGGTATAATTTCAATTGGTTTAATTTTAAAGCTAGACAAAACTTTCTGTAGTTCTTCATATCTTTCTTTAGCTACATCTTTTGTTACCAAATCTAATTTATTTAGACAAACTAATATTTTTTTTATTCCAGATAATTTTATAGCAGCTAAATGCTGAATTAATTGAGGCTTCTTTTCAATAGGGTCTGCAGCTGAAACAATAACAATAACTGCATCCATTAATCTAATACTTCCTAACATAGTCAAAATTAGCTCCTGATGTCCAGGACAATCAATAAATGATAAATGATGAACTAAATTACAATCTTTATCATTTTTTGATAAGATTTTTGGTCTAGAATCTGTTGAATAAAGTTTTTCTCCATCTGACCAAATTTTCAAATTTGCATAACCTGGTTTAATAGTAATATTTCTTGTCTTTTCAGAACTATGTCTCTGTGTCTTGATACCAGTTAATTCTCTGACACAGGTTGATTTACCATCGGATACACTACCTAACATACCTACATTATATGCTGGCTGTTTACATATACTTTCATAGAATTGAGAATCCATTATAAACTTAGAATAAATTGTATTATTAAATAAAATCAATTTTTATTTGTATGATGTAACTTACATACATAAAACTAAATTGTTGCAGAAAATTATTTTTTAGAAAATATAAATTTTGGGAAGCAAATGAAATTAGCAAAAAGTGAATCTTTTAATTTATCTATCTGCTTTAAATAAAAAAAACATAAATAATTAATTTACTTAAAGATTACAATATTATAATTATTAATGGAATCCCAATTTTTAATTACCGATTATATCAAAAACCTAGAGGACACAGATAGTTTGAGAAATAACCTTTATAAAAAAGGAATTATGACTAAATATTTTGAAGATGATAATTTATTATTAGTTTACACAAAATTTGAAGATTCTCCATATTCAAAAACAAAATTAAAAAATGAATGTAGATCATTAATAATTGATGTAGAAAAAAAACAAATTGTATCTTATACATGTAATACACCAATTTGTAATTTAGAAGCAATGAATTATTTATTAGAACATAATGATAATACTATGGAAATTTACAAATGTTATGAGGGAACATTAATGTCTTTATTCTCTAATAATGGAAAATGGTATTTATCAACTCGTAGATGTTTAGATAGTAAAACATCAGTATGGAATGAATCATCTCATTATGATTTATTTATGGATGTATTAAGAGAAGAAGGTTATGATAAATTAGAAGATTTTACTAAGTTATTAAATGATAATTATTGTTTTAACTTTATTTTAATTCATTATAAAAACCAAAACATTGTTAACTATACAAAAGAATTTGGAGAAGAATATAAAAAATTATGTTTAGCTTTTGTAAGAAACAAAGAAAATTTATCAGAAGTAGAATACAATGATTTAAGTAATTTTATTCCATCTGATATGAAACATATATTTATTTCAAAAAAAGTAGAATCTTTAGAAGAATACAATAGTAAAATAAATACTTACAATAATGATGACATATTAAATTGTGCTGATGAAGGTGTTATAATTAAATTAAGAGAAAATAACGTGAGCACTTATTTAAAATTACAAACTTATCCATATCAATTTAATAAAGCAATAGGATTAGAAAAAAATATTTTCAAAGGATTTATTAATTTATATCAAAATGATAAGTTATCAAGTTATTTAGAAAACAATACAAATACAAATTTAAATGCATATAAGAAGATTGTTAATCCAATCAATATTCAAGAATCATATGATACAATTGGTGTAGTAGATTCAGTATTTAAAGTATGTACATCAGAATTATACGAGTTATTTAAACTACTATGGAATTTAAAAACAGGAAAACCTTTACAAAAAAATGGTTTATATGATATTTTACCACAAGAATACAAATCAATGTTATATGGAATAAGAGGTTTATATTTTAAAAATAAATCAAATGTATACAATTCAGAAGATAAAAATATAAAAAAAATTTATTTACAAATTAAAGATATTTATCAATATATAAAAACAGTTGATACTGATACATTAGAACAATATTTAAGAGTAAGAAAATTAATGGCAAATTGGGTAAAATCTGATACAAATAATGAAAATTTAAAAAAGTTTAATAAAATAAATGAAAAATGTGATAAAGTACATTTTAAATTAACTGCTATTTTTACAAATAAATTATTTCCAAATATTATGCCCGATGATCTTCCTCAAAAAGATTAATTTATTCTATGTCAAAATAGTAATCATCCATTAAACCACCTTTTTTTAAATCTACTTCCATAGAGTCTTCAAATAAAAATGAATATTTATTTAAAATATTCATTTTTGTTACTGTTAATTTATCACAATCTTCTAGTTCGTTAATTATTTTTTTTAATATAAAATATCTATTAATATTATTTAATTCTTTATAATTCTGGGTTTCATTTTTTGGAAATCGTTCATCATAACCATTATATTCATCCCATTTTGAAGGATAAATAAAAGCATTTGGTTCATTTAGATTTAATTGTTTATATCTAACAGAATTAAATGTTAATAGAGATAATAGTAAATTAATAATCATTGATATAAAAAAATATAATTTAATAAATAATATATTCAATTATTTAATTAATTATTTCAGCAGTTATAACATTTTGATAATTTATTTCATCATCAGGTATAGGATAAGCTATTGTCACTTGTTCTGTTATATTATTTTTAGTTTCATTTTTTGAAAAATATATATATATTCCAGTCAGTATTAATAAAAATAATAAAATACCATTAATAACATACCAGTATTCATAAAAAATTATATTTAAAATAAGGTAAATTATTAAAAATAAGCAACAATTAGAAAAAAGTTTTAAATTTTTATTTTTTGAAATTCGAACAATAGATCTATGATAAACCATATTAATTATAAAAAATTATTTTCTTATAACTAATTAATTTTCTAAATATATTATATGAGTATTGATTTATCTAATAATTATCATTCAAAATATTTAAAATATAAGAAAAAATATTTAGATTTAAAAAATCAAGTAGGTTATGGCAAACAAATTAAAATCACTGTTCATATTGAAAAAAGTGATAAAATTTATATATCTATGGAATCTGGTAAGATAAATTTTGACAGTTTCAAAAAAGCTGTCATGGATAAATTTCTTGAAGAAAAAAAAAAAAATTTGATTAGAAGTAATCGTAATATTAAAAGTTGGGATGACTTTAAAATGATTGAATTTAATAATGGAAAAGATATGTTAGATATTAAAAATGAAAAAGAAATTAATGAACTTTTAAAAAAAATCAAAAGAGATAGTTTTATTGATTTAAGAACGCTTTGGTTGGTAAAAAAATTATCAGAAAAATATATTGATTGTAATAATTTACCAGAAAATGGAGACAAAAAATATTGGAATAAATGTCAAAAATTAATTAAATGTAGTGACTTGAATGATATTGATAAAAAGACACATACAGGTATTGAAAAAAGATGTAAAAAAAAATAAATTAATATAAAGGAAAATTAATTTATTATAAAAATGAATTTTGATAGAGAAAATAATTTAAAAAAAACATTTGAACTTTTAAAAAATTCATACAGTCCATATTCTAATTTTAAAGTAGCATCATCAGTAATAACTAAAAATAATAGATTTTTTGGTGGTGTAAATATAGAGAACGCATCCTATGGTTTAACAATGTGTGCTGAAAGAAATGCTATTTTTAATGCTATTTCAAATGGAATAAAGAAAGAAGATATTGATTACCTAATTTTAGTATCCGATAGTGGTAAAAATTTATTTCCATGTGGAGCTTGTCTACAGGTATTAACAGAATTTTTAGATGGAAATACTGATGTTATTATCAAAGAAAATAATAATACAAGTATTTATAAATTGAAAAGTTTATTACCTTTTTCATTTAAACTTACTTAACTAATTTTTTTATAATGTCATTGATATTATCAAAAATATTTTCATAATATGCTATAACATCTTTTATAATAGAATTTAAATTTCCAGTATTTAATTTGTAGTGAAATTTAATTTGTTTATTCAAAGGATGAGGGGTATTGTAACCACAAAATTGTACTGCAGAATGATTTTGCATTCCATAACTTATAATATTACCTAATGTATGGTCTTCATTATCTACAATAATAGTTCCTTCTAATCCATTATTTTTTGGTAAATTTTGATTAAAATTAGTTAGTTTCTTTTTTAATCTTTTAATAGCTAGTTCAATAATTCTTTTTTCGGTTAACTGTCCAATAGATTCTACAATGAAATCATAATCCTTTTCATTATTTTCTTTGAAATAACAAGCTGAAATAGCTGAAAATATTTCTGATAATTCTTCATTACCTAATTCTGCTTTAGCAGATAATTTAATTTCTTGACCGGGTTGTAATTTAACAATTTGAACTGCATTTTTGTAAGGGGAATCAATCATTTCTTGTTTATAATAAAATTTACAATTATTTGTTGTAACTGTTACAACTTCTTGAGTATCATTTTTAAAATCAACATACATTGTTAATTTATTAATTGAAGAAAAATCTACATTTTTATCAATATTAAGGTCGATGTCGTCATTAATCAAACCAGTGTTTTCAGAAAATTCATTTTCATTTTCTTCTTTCTTTTCTTCAATAAATTCTTCAAAATTATTTTCAATACCCCATACTGGAATATTTTTAATATGATTTTTTAGATAATTGTTATTGAAAACACTGGTATTTGATGTTATATCAAAACTATTAAATGCAAAAATAGGAATATCAGTTTGAATTATCCTTTTTAATGAGTTTATAATAACATGATTAATATTATCACCTTTAAGATTAATATTTAATATTGAAAATCCTAGTTCTTTTTCATTTTCATTGATAGAAATTTTGATTGGTCTAACTTTGTTCATTATAAATAAAGATATTTAACTTTTTAAATTTATTTTCATTTTTTTTTAAAGTAAAAATATATCATCATTATTTTCCTTTTTTAGCAAGATATTAAATTCTTCTTTACAATCTAATTCATTAAATTTATTAGATATGAATTTACGTTCATATGAACTATACCATTTATTCCAATATTTCATTTGTGTCCAATTAGAAATTGATATAATTTGATAATTTTCAGACTCAAAATCATAAATATCATTTTTCCAAAAACTTTCTGAGCTAATAAATCCCTTTTGGTATTTTGCTGTTTCAGAAAGTTTATTAGTATAATCTATAAAGCGACTTCTAGAACCACAAAACATTTCTCTGTTTATAGTTTTAATAGACAATACTCTCACAATCCTTGACATTTAAATATATTATACCTAACAAAATATTTAATAATCAATATTTTTATAATTAAATATTATTAACTTAAAATTAATTTAACAAAAGCTATTTAATCTATAATTTATTTTATTGTAATCTAGATTTAAAAATAAAAAATCTTATATAAAAATAAAGCATGCCAATATCAATACCTACTTATTTGGCTAGTCAGTTTGTAAAAAATGCAACTTTGCATGAAAGAAAACTCGCATTAAAAAATTCTTATAAAATACAGTACCTATTTACCGGTACATTTACATTGATTAATTCAAAAGAAATTTTAAGTAAAAAGAAAAAATAAGTTAAAAATTTAATTGCTTCTTCCTTTTAACAATAATAAATTATTCTTTTTAAATATAATTTGTTTTTTTGGAGGTTCAGTTGGATTATCTTTATCTTCATCTTTATCTTCATCTTTATCTTCATGATTACTCATTTCTATTTTTTGAGAATCTAAAATATCTTCCTCTTCTTTTTTTGCTAATTTATCTTCAGTTATTTCAGGTTTAGGAATAATTTTATCTTTCCATAATAATAAATTATTAGTAGAAACATTAAAATACTTTTTATTAAATAAATATTCAAATGCTTTTTTTCCTTCTAATAAACTTTTGTAATCTGAATCAATAATTGTAGGAACAACTTTAATTTTATTAGGAACTTGATTATTATCAATGTTAATAAATTTAAATTCTTTAGAAAACTCTGATTCAATAAGTTTTTCTATAATTTCTTTTGAAAATTTACAGTTATTACTGTAAAATAAAACTTTCATATTACTATATAAAAAAAAATAATTTTAAACCAAACTTGTGGCTTTTTTTTCCATAATTTTTTTCTATTTTTTCATATGTTAACAGAGTACATTTCATGTTGTAAATATAATTATTAGTTGAATCTACTTTTAAATTTTAAAAAATTTTACCATAATTATTTTTTACTTTTAAAATAACTCAAGGTTAAATATTAAAATGAATTTATATATTTTTTTCAACATTTATAAAAATATATAAAGTCAAATAAATTATTATTAATATATAACAAAAATTTTATCGGCAACATCTAAATTATCAGTATCCCGAAAAAAAAAATTAAATTGTGAAAAAATGGCTTTTTATTTAAGTGAACATAATATCATAACATCTATCTCATCCAATATATCTACACAACCCCACATTGAATACGGTTGTACTTTAACTCAATCAATAACATCTAAAGAGGATATTAGAAAAATTTGGAATCTTCTTAAAAAAAAATATAATTTTAAATGTGCGCATATAAAAGTAAGTGATGCCTATGACGGATGTATTTTAAACTATTTAGCTAAATCAAAATGTAATTGAAGAACTTTAAATAATCTATCAATTTATGATCAAATATTCAGAAGAACGATTAATAATCATTTCTTCAAAGTACTTCATTGTATTAATTAATAAATATGTTTCTTCAATTGATATACCATTATATAAACTGATTCTTAATGGTTCAATCATTCCAAAATCTTTATAGCTAAACGGTGTTTTAGTTCTTAGACCAACTATATTATTTTGGTAACAATAATTTAAAAATAAAGACATTATTTCATCATTTCCATTACTCACTATAAAAGGAATATTAATATTACTTCTCAATTGAGTATTTGTAACAACTGCTTTAAAAATTTTACTTTGGTCTAAAAAATCATAAACTAATTTTGCTTTTAATATAGAATTTTTTTCTATTGTTTCAATACCTCCTATACTGATATAATAATCTAAAATTTTATCAATTAAAAAAATATTAAATATTGCTGGTGTATTGTATAATGAATTAGTTTTATTATAAAGATTCCAATCTAATATTGATGGAATCTCATTTTTAGTATCGATTTGTTCTAATAAATTATCTCTAATTATTACAACATTTGCTCCTGCAACTCCTAAATTTTTAGATGTACATGCAAATGCCATATCAATACTTTCCCAATTTATTTTTTTCATACACATGTCACTTGACATATCTATTATTAATTTTGAATTTTTTAATTGTTGTCTATTTGGATAAGGAACACCATTATCTTTGAATTCTAAACCATTTACTGTTTCGTTAGAACATAAATAAACATATTTGTCGTCTTCGCTAATATTAAAATTAAAATCATCTAGATTACTAATTTTAATAGATTCGTTATTTGATTTAACACTGTTATGTGATTTTATAAATTTTAATGATTCTTTATATGCTCTATCAGACCATGTACCAGTTACTACATAATTAGCATTTTTATTATTCATAATATTTTTAAAATTTAATGGAATAGCTGCAAATTGTCCATGTCCTCCACCTTGAGTCCATAAAATAGTAAAATCATTAGGAACTTGCATAAATTTTCTCATTTTATTATTAACATTATTTAAAATTGTATTAAATTCTGGACATCTATGAGAAATTTCGTATGGAGTAACGCCATAAGCTGACTTTTCATAAAGTAAATCTAACACTGGTACTGGTATTTGAGTAGGTCCCGGTGAAAAATTAATGACTTTTTTATCTTTAACACAAGCATTTAAACAATATCCTTCATATTTATTGTTTAAACTAGACACATCTCTTGATAATTGTCTATGTAAATTTTTCATTATTAATCTTATAATTTATCTTTTAAATAATTATTAGTCTTTTATTAAATTAATTTAAAACTATTAAATTAATTTGTATTATTAAATAATTAACAAAATAGAGTATTAAATTTTAGGACTTAAATTTAAAAAATAATTATTATATATGTCAAATAATTAGGAATACTATTTACATTACTATTTTCATTTCATATCTTAAATATCACAAAGATATACCACTTTTCATATTATGTAAAAATGTTATCGTAAATACGACAAATAATCAGCGTTTAAATGTTAATAGGTGTAATAAATAATATATTTTTTATAATTGATATTATATGAAATATAAAATAGAATATAATATTACAGGTGAATTATCTTTTGATGACGATTTTAGAATAATAAAATGTTTAAAAAAAAATAGTTTAAAAGACCCTTACATTGTCTACAATATTGATATTAGTGGGATTACTAAAAAATATAAACCAAATTCATGTAATTCTGATAGTGAATTTTTTAATTTTAACTGTTTAAATCCTATAAATGAAAATGGAATAAATATTGTTAAAATTCCAGAAAATTTAAAGTTGTTTAAAGGTATGAAGAGAACAAGAGATACCAATCTTGATTTAACAAATGTTTATGGAAATAAAAAGGCATGGTATAGTGATTTTGAAATAGCTAGTTTATATGCAAGAAAAGATTCAGATGGATTACATGTTTATAAGCCTCAAAGAGAACTTATATTATTTTGTTTAAATGATACCAATAATTTAAAATTACTAATAACAAAAATTTCTGAAAAAATATATAAAATTAACAATTGGTTTGATAATATTGAGACATTTATTGTAACTTTAAAATTAATACTCAAATGGTTATATGATTTAAAAAATAAAAATGATTTATTTAAAATTCAAGATTTATTTAAAATTAATAAATCATTTTCGTCAGATGATAACGGTTTACAAGAATTATTAGATTACTGTAATCATGGTGAAAATTGGAGACAATCACAAACCGTGCTAGATAGTATTAACAATATTAAAAAAATATTCAAGACAATTGGTAAATCAAATGATTCATTTAGAGGTGCTCAAAATAATAGACCAAGATTAGTAAGATCTATATCTTCCCCAACAAATAGTAAAATGTTTACAGATACAAATAATAAATATATAAATGAGTTAATTAAAGTTATAACAATATTACAGAGTGAAATTATTGTTTATCCAAAAATATTAGAAGTTGAAAAAAATGAGCTATTTGATAAACAAAATCATATCAAATTTACAACAGGATATGGAATGTCTTGGATAGAACAAATAAAATATATGCAAGAAAAATTAATTGATAGAACAAAAGAAACTAAAAGATTTAATTTTAATTTTAGAAATATTGATCCTAATTCAGATTTTATTGGATATAATATAAAAAATAAACTGAATAAAAGATTTTTAAAATTTAAAATAAATAACTCAGTATTTGGTAAAGATTCAAAAGATTTAAATAGAATATCTTTATCTACTGATGAAGATTTAAAAATGTGTGATATTATTGAAGAATTCTTTAATGTAGACGGATATTGGAGTAATTCTGTTATTTCATATTTTCATGAAAGAGGTACATTTCCAAGGGAAATTTGTATATTTAATAATAGAATTTTAGATAGAGATATAAATGATCCTATGGATTGGGTAACATATAGTAAAATTGGCGGAATTCCCAAATTACCAGAATCATATGAAAAGATATTATATTATGATTTTTTAGGAAATATTGATACTAAGGGTATGTCTGAAATTAGTAAAGAATCAAACATTAATAAAGCTAATGTACCAATTGAACCATTAACATACATATTTAGAGGATATAATGAAGGAGATTCAATAGAACATAATTTATTAGAAGTATAATTAAATAAATTTGTTAATCAAATAGTGAATTACAATATTCCTCAAAAGTATTATTATAAAATGTAATCTTATTATTTTCTAAAATCCATAATTCTGATTCTAAGTTGGTAATCATTTCTGGTTCATGAGTAATTACCATCAGTCCTCCTTTATATTCTTTCAATCCTTCGATTAAAGCTTCTACTGTTTCAATATCTAAATGATTTGTAGGTTCATCAAGTAGGATAAAATGTGGTTTTTGAAAAAGCAAACTAATAAAAGCTACTCTTGCTTTTTGTCCTCCAGATAAGCTACCAATTGTAGAATTATGAGCTTCTGCTTCTAATTTTAGAGTTCCTAAATATTTTCTAACTGTTTGCATTTTACTTCCAATAATTAAATCTTGTGGTACTGCTTCTTCTAGATATTCTACAGGAGTTTTATCTTTAGGAAGGAAATGTTCAAAATGTTGATGATAGTAACCAATACGCAAACCATTTTGTCTGTTAAGCTTACCTTCATTTGGTTCTAATTCGCCCATAATAAGTTTTAATAAAGTAGATTTACCAATACCATTTCTTCCAATAAGAGTTACTCTTGAATCCATATCAACTCCAAAACTAATTTTATCAAAAATTTTTTTTTCTCCATAAGAAAAAGACATTTCATCAACAGATATTACATTACCAGGAAATCTTCCAATATCTGAAAAATTAATATTGACATTATATGGTTTTTCTGGTTCAGTTAATCCAGACTTTTTTAACATTTCATCAAATTCTTTTTTAGATTTACCTTTCTTTTTTTTCATTAACTTATCCCATTCTTTGATATCATGAATTTGTTTTTTACTTAAATTATACTTGAATGTTAAATAATTTCCCTTATAAGTAACTAATTTACCTTTTTCAATATTAAGAATATGTGTTGCAACTTGATTTAAGAAACCAACATTATGGGATACAACTAATGCCATTTTGTTTTTTGCAGGAAATACACTCTCCAAATAACTTCCTAACCATACAACTGCTTCCAAGTCAAGATGATTAGTTGGTTCATCAAGTAGTAACAAGTCTGGTTCAATATATAAAGCTTTTGCTAAAGATATTCTCATTTTCCAACCACCGCTAAAAAGATTAGACGGTTGCTCCATAGTTTTATGAGTAAATCCTAAACCTTTTAAAATCTTTTTAATCTTAGCCTCTTCAGCTTCTGGAACAATAGATCTAAGTTTTAATTCAATATTCTCATACTCTTCCATTATTTCATCACTATTTTCCATTTCAACAAATTCTTCAGAAGACATAATTTCTTCTAATTCTTTGAATCGCATGTGATCTTTGTAAAAAGAACCATTACTAGCTAACAATAGTTCTACTGGATTTTTATCAGTATTTTCAATTTCTTGTTCAACATGAAGTACTAAGATTTTTTCATTAACAGGAAATTCTCTAGTGGAAATCATTCGTAATAAAGTCGTTTTACCACAACCATTTCTACCAATTAAACCATAAATATTTCCAGGAGAAAGCACAAATTCTGAATCTTCAAATAATTTTTTAGGTCCAATTGCAATACTAAAGTTATTTACTTGGACCATGTTTGATGTACTATTAGCTTTACCTACTATAAGATTAAAATTTTCCATTAATAATTGAATAAAAATTTATTAAAAATTAATATTCAATTTTTTATTTTATTATTTTACCAAAACCAGAAATATCATCTTTTTCATATATAAAATATTCATTAACTAAATTAAATCCAACTTTTGGATTTTTTAATGAATATATATTTTTATCTATTGATTTATTTAAATTTTCGTCTTTTTTTAAAAGCAAGTATTGATTTCTCACATTAATATTAATTTCTGATTCATCTAAAATACTTGGATTATTAAAGTAAATCCATATCAATTTAACATATGCTGTTTCAATATAATTAATATTACTCAAAAAACCAAATCTTGGTTTATTATTAATATCATTTAATTGATTTAATGTTATAGTAATTGTACATGGTCCACTTATTTTTTTTACTGGTAAATTATTTTGATAAATAGAATCTATTTTTACATTAACTTTATCATAATCATACCAATATAGTTGTTGACCAGTCTGTAAATTACCCGATGATAAAAATCCTGACAAAATCCAACCCATATCTACATGAGGATATGATTGTAACAAGTAAAAATTAGTTAATATATTATTTATTTTTTTATTATTATTATTAATTTTATTTTTTATTTTTTCTAATATTTCACTTTGTTTTAGTGGTTCAATTAAATTTATTTCAGAATTAATATCAAATAAATTAATATTAATAAAAGGTATTTTAAAAAATGAACAATAGTAAGTAAATAATTTGTAGTTATCCCATGTCTTATTTGGTTTATTAAAAAATATAACTAAGTCAAAATCAAAACTCAATATAATCTTGCTACGAATCTTATTACCTTTAGTACCTGGGGTATCAATAAATACATATTTTATATTTTTATAATTTTTATATTGATAGTTAAATGATGATGTTTTTCCACTTTCTAATTCATGTTTATGATTTAATATAAACAACCTAGCTTTACAATATTTTGAGTCTAATTTATTTTTTATTAAATATGATAAAAATGTTGTTTTTCCACTTTCACTATCCCCTAATAATAAAATTCTTTTTTCTGGATATATATTACTTTTCCATTTATCTTTTATTGTAATTTTAATATAATTTTCATTAAAAATAGTTGATTCTATTTTAGCTTCTAAATGTATTACCATTTTTTTTAGTACTAATAGTGAAGTACTTCTTTCATTTTTTGATAATTTGTATATACTACCATCATCATTAACTCCTATATAATATACAGCTAAACCATTTCCTTCATCTAATCTATATTTTAATTGAGTAATTAACTGTTGAAATCTAATATTGTATCCATTATTAAATGTTTTTAGTTCCTCTGAACATAAATGTCTTTTATATTCGATGTTACCATCTTCATTTTCAGGTGAGAACATATAATATATTTATTTAGATTTTTTCTCTAAACGTTTACATTTTTCAACAAAGAAATTTGTTTTTTTAACATTTCTTGGCTAGGAATTGTAAATATTGGTTTCATAACCTCTTCATTTTCTTCTACATTTGATATTTTTTTTTCTTTAACACTAATTGTTTTTATTTTAGTAGCTGAAAACATAGCTTCACTTAACATTAACTTTAATGATGTATATTTTATTTGACAAATGTCATAATTTATTCCCACCTTATTATCTTTTACCCATAAATGAGATAAATGAACCATTAGTTCTACCTCAGCTCCTGCTTCAAAATCTTTAATATCAATTATATTAGAATTTTGAGTAATAATTTTTATATCATTACTACTGAAATAATTTAATTTAATATATTTTATATTTTTTATTTTTTTTATATTTGTAATCCATTCTAATTTTGGTCTATTTAATAATTCTTGAAATATATTTTCTAAAGAAGAAATTAGTTCAGTAAATTTTTTAGTTTTTGAATAAGTTGGATTCAAAGGAAAATTAATTTGATTATATAATTGTGAAGAATAGTTGTATATAAGTCTAATAGATGGAATTTTAATTATTACATTACTTAAATTTGAATTAGTTGAATAAATCATATATTTTGAATTTGATTCATTCGATATTTTTTTAGATAAAATTATATTTTTTAGTTCATCCTTATAATTATTAATATCTATTATTGTATTCATTAATTATATAAGTATGATTCTTTTTTATATAATAATCGCTTTAATAAATGAAAAAAAATGAATTTATTATCTTAAACAATTAATAGTATTAATAATAATGCCCAAACTAATATGTTTTATATATACACAGACAAATGGATTACATGGATGTAATGATTTTGTAACTAAAAAAAATTTATTCGAATTTGCTAGACCAGTTTCTCTCAGCTACATAATTGGATATAGACAAGGAAAAGATTTTGTTGAAACTAAAAAAGAAAAATTTATTTTTAAACCAGATTGTTTAACTATATCAGAAGAATCATTTAAAATACATAATATAAACTTGGATAAAGCAGAAAAAAAAGGAACTGAACCAGAAGTTATTATGTCAACATTAAAAAAAGATTTAAAAAATGTTTCAGTTATAGTATCTCATAATCTAACATTTCATATTAAGTCTTTGCAAGTTGAATGTTTTAGAAATTGTGTAAATATTGATTTTGGAAATCATATCCTTATTGATACGATTAATTTTTATCATAATTACGAATTTCCTAAATTAAAGGATTTAGCTTTAAAAATACTAAAGAAAGATTATAGCGATAAAAAACAAAGTTATAATCTAACATTAATAAAGAAATGTTTCTTAAAATTATACGATGAATACGAAAAATCTATACTTTCAAAATCTTCGACCCAATGCTAATCTCTCTATCGTCAGGTTTAAATGGTTTTTGAAATGGAGTATGACAAGTTTTATCAGACCAATCTAAATTATATTTCAAACACTGACTCCTTTTTTTAAAATCAACGCATTCAAAATTAGTTCTTTTACATGAACCTAATGGATCAGTATCTGAAGCTAAAGGTTTTCTACAAAATTTATTATCCCATCCATTTATTCCATCAATGAAAATATTTTCCATATTAGTTTTAGAATCATTTAAATTACAATTCTTCTTTTTTTCATATGAATATTCAAACTCTTGTTTATCTTTATTAAAAACTTTAGATACTAAGCAACAGTCAGTTTCATTAAACATATTAACAGTACCAGAAATTGTATCACCTACTGATTTATCAATAGTTACATAATTAGTACCAGCTAAAGGATAAAAATTTTCTTTAGTAAATAATTTACTTATCTTATTAACTAAAAATAAAAATAATATGATTAATAATAAAATTTTTAAAGTTCTCATATATATATAATGTATTATAAAAAATATTTAGTAGAATTTTTTATCATGACTCTGGTCGGAATATTATTTAATCCTATGAATATTTTAGCATATAGAATTGAAGATTTGTATCCATCTAAAACTTTATTGTATGGTGGTTTATTAATGGCTTCAAATATGATATGGTCACATCAAATAGTTCATTACTTTAATATGGGACATTTTGATATTAATAAATTTTTAATAGGTGTAGTTCTTTCATATTTAATATCAAGATATTTATTAAGATATCAATTTAATATAAAAGATAAAGATTGGTTAGAGAGAATGATAAGTCATCATTCAACAGCAATAACAACTTCTAAAAAAATATATAATAGAACAAAAGATTCTAAAATAAAAAAGTTATCAAAAGAAATTATTGATGTTCAAGAAAAAGAAATAAAATTAATGAAATCTTATTTATCAGATAAACCATTAAACAATTCCTAAACTCCAACAAGTATTTAAAAAATTGAAGAAAATATTTGATTATTTTTGGAAATTACCTAATTTAAATGACAATTCCAATCGCATCTGAATTAATATTAGATCAAGTAATTGCAGAGCCTATAGATATCTATGAACATATAAAGCAATATTTAAAATTTTCATTAAATATCTTTACTGAAAAATCTAAAAATATAAATCCATTCAAAATTAAATCAAAAAATTTAAAATTATTTTTTCAGTATATAATAAAATCACTATTTATAAGTATACTAGTTATCTTGTCAACTTATTTTCACAGTTTAATTAAAATTGATTTTATAATACTAGTAATTTTAATTGATACTTTTTTAATGCCATTTTATTTTAAGGTAAAATATAAAAAATTCATAAATATATTTATAAATATATATTTTTACACATTATTTGTATTATATACTTTTAATCTTATTTTAAAATTTTTATTAAATATATTTATATTATGTTAATAAATCTTTTTGCTTCGTAAATGTTTTTCCGTAAATCTTTTGCAATTTTTATAATACTATATTTAAGGTAGATTTACTTTTACATTAGACATTTTAAAATTTATAACTTAAAAAGATAAAAATAATTAATATTATTAATGATGAAAGTTCCATTAGAAATTAGACAATTAGGTGATTTAATTAGGGAATCATTACCAAATAATCAAATAAAAATTATAGGTGAAGTATCTCAACCAAAAAATTTTAGAGGTAATCTATACTTAAATTTAAAAGATAATTTTTACAGTATAAAATGTATTATTTGGAAAAATAAATATGAGTTATTTAAATCAGATATAAAAGATGGAGATAAAATAATAGTATCAGGTAAATTAGATTTTTACGGTAGTAATGGTTCGGTATCTTTTATTATTGAACAATTACTAAAACATGACGGTGAAGGTGAATTATATAAGTTATATCAGCAATATAAATTTGATTTTGAAATTAAAGGATATTTTGCGAATGAAAATAAAATCAAATTACCTGAAAAAATAAAAAATATTCTATTGCTAACTAGTGAAAATGGTGCTGCTATTCAAGATTTTATATATGCTCTTGATAATAATTTGAGTAAATTAAATTATGATATAATTGATATACCAGTTCAAGGTAATGATTGTCCAAATCAATTAATTAAAGAACTAGATAAAATAGAAAAAAAATATGATGCAATTGTAATAACAAGAGGTGGTGGTTCTTTTGAAGATTTATTTGGATTTTCGCAACCGGAACTAATAGAATCGGTTTACAAATTTAATCAACCAGTAATTAGTGCAATAGGTCATCAAGTAGATACAAGTTTATTAGATTTAGTATCAGATTGTTGTTGTCCTACACCATCCTTAGCTGCTCAATTTATTATAGACCAAAATAAGAAGTATGTAATTAGTTTAGAATCTAAAAAAGAAATTTTAAAAGATACTTTATTAGAAAATTTTAATAAACAAAATAAAGAAATTAATAAA
>MDSY01091526.1_pt1 | contig 17389 bp, 12 predicted proteins | sample 811131 | NCBI WGS metagenome assembly MDSY01 (sample SAMN05326643, study PRJNA326480) | marine metagenome | isolation source: seawater | place: Atlantic Ocean: South West | collected 2010
AATGCACTGTGTGCGATAGTATAGTGGTTAGTATCCCACGCTGTCACCGTGGAGACCGGGGTTCAATTCCCCGTCGCGCAGAAGAGGCCAAAGTGCCGATTCTTTTTGTTTTTGGTGCACGCTGTCACCGTTCCGACTGGCGTTAAATGTCCCCGTCGCGCAGAAGAGGTCAAAGAGCCGATTTTTTTCCGCTACGAGGAAACAAAACTCCGCTCCGCGGTCTCGTGGTGGTGTAGGAGGCACAGGACCCGTTGGGAGGTGTGGTGAGTGCCAAGTCCTGGGTCGTGTGGCTTTTCTCGGGCGTTACAAGCGGTGGAAAAAAAAATGCTGTCGCCTCACGTCCCCTCGTTTTTTCGTAACGTCCAAGGTGGAAGGAGGTGAAGAAGCCACAACGACCCGCGCCACAGACGCACGACCACATGACCCACCCCGACCGCGATGTCCTCAAACGCGACACGCGCTACCGACACGCCCACGGACGGTGATTCCGCGACCCCCGCGACCCAGTCCGAGGCCTTCCCCGGCCTTCCTAACCACGTGGTCATCGAGCACATTCTAGGAGCTGACACCGATCCCCTCGTTCTCGCGATGCTCAGTGCGGTGAGTCTCGCGATGCACGACACGGTAGCTGCGACAGGAATCGAGGTTGAGGAGTTGACGAGTGAGCGAGCTGCGCAGCTCGGGCACTTAGATATGCTTCAGCACAAGCTCGACACTGGCCGCCTGGACAAGTCAAACGTGTGCAAGTTTACGGCTGTGGGCGGAAAACTCGAGGTCCTGCAGTGGTTGCGCGGGAACGATTGCCCATGGTGCCCGAATACGACCGCGGGAGCGGCGAAGGGCGGGCATTTCGAGGTGCTGCACTGGGCACACGAGAACGGATGCCCGTGGAACGAGTGGTCGTGCGAGTGGGCGGCAAGGGGTGGACACCTCGAGGTCCTGCAGTGGTTGCACGTGGGCGGATGCCCGTGGGACAAGGAAACGTGCGCCATGGCGGCGATGAATGGGCAGCTCAAGGTGCTGCAGTGGTTGCGCGGGAACGGCTGCCCGTGGCACGAGGTTACGTGCAAGTTGGCGGCGAAGGGTGGGAATCTCGAGGTACTGCAGTGGGCGGTCAAGAACGGCTGTCCTTGGGACGAGGATACGTGCGCGATGGCGGCAGAGAACGGGCACCTTGAGGTGTTGCAGTGGGCTCACGCGAACGGGTGCCCTTGGGACGCGACCACGTGCACGTTTGCGGCGTTCGGTGGCCACTTCCCAACGCTTCACTGGGCGGTCGTGAACGGCTGCCCATGGGAGGAGGAAACATGTGCGATGGCAGCGGGGACCGGGGACATGTTTGTGCTGCAGTGGGCGCGTGAGAACGGCTGCCTGTGGAACGAGCGGACGTGCACGATGGCGGCGTCCGCTGGGCACCTCGAGGTGCTACAGTGGGCGATCGAAAACGAGTGCCCTTGTGACTGGGAGCAGTGCAGAATGGAGGCGCAGGAGAATAACCGCCTGGATGTGGTGGCCTGGTTGGAGGACAACGAACCGCCGATGGAGGTGGAGTGAAACGGCGCGACGAACGACATACGAAAGTGAACAGACGAACTACATAGAAACGAACAAGACACACACGAGAGAAAGAAAGACACAAAAAAGACACGAAAGACAAATGCAAGCGAAAGACACGAAGATAGGTACGTACGAAGTATTCAGTAATAATGCACATGAGTCGTATCAAAGCTTCGCAGTCGGAGCACTCCCCGCGACGCTTTTCCCTTTCGACGACAACCGTTTAATCACCCCCCCAAGCGCGTTTTCCACCTCCGGCTCGCACAGCATCTCCCACCCCTCTCGAGCTTCTTCCCCAATGAATGCCTCCCACTCTTTCGAAAACTGTTCACGCAAATTGTTCTTCGTCGCCGCGCGCGCGTTGTCTGGAAGTTTCAACAGAGTTTCCATGGCGCGCTCCGTGGCCGGTAACACCGCGGCGGTCGAAACAGTTTCGTGAATCAAACCCATCCCCTTCGCCTCGTGTGGCGTGAGTAGCGTTCCTCGGTGTAACGCCAGCTCAGCGGTTGGCCCGTGGTTACTGGTGTTCACGAACAGTTTCGCCCAGTATTTCGGAACCGGGATCCCGAGTTGCACTTCGTTCAAACCGAACGTTCCCTCCAGGGATTGGACTCGGTAATCGCAGCACAGCGCGACCGCGCACCCGCCCGCAGGGCACGCGCCTCGAATCGCACACGCCGTCGCCAAAGGCGAGCGCAGTAAGCGACACAGGAACGTGGTTTGCGTACTCCAGAACTTGGCGTACCGCGATTTCGAGGTAGATGGAGCGTGTAGCTCTTTGATATCGTTCCCGGCGGTGAATATCGGTTTTTTCAATTCAGACGCGAACACCAAACCGCTGGTGTTGGGATCCGCCTCCAGCGCATCAAGCGTATCACTCATCGCTTGCCACAGCTCCAGGGTCATGGAGTTCACGGGCTCGCATCCCAGCCACATCACGGCGTAGCGCTTGTCGACCCGGGGGAGCGTGCGCCACTCCACGCGCACCCCGGGGTGGAACGGGAGGTTCGGCATTTGGGATTGGGGGCGCACAATCGACGCGCACACGAGGTTTCTGCTAACAACGAAAAAGGGTTTCCGCTTTCGCGCGCGGATGAAGGGTCGGACTGGGCGGGCTCTACTCACAAAAGTGACCACGCGAGGCGAATTGCGGTGCGCGGTGCGTGTGGATGCGCGCGTCACGTGTGGCACGTTGTGACGCGGCGCGACGAACGAACGCGAGCTCTCAGCCCCGGAGATTATCGCCCCATTCACAATTTCTGAAAACTGACACGACGACTCGGCTTCGTAACGCCCAAGAAAAAGCAGATCTAGAAAAAGCTACGACTCGTCACACCTTCGCGCACACGACGACTGCAACAATGATCCTCGAGGCTGTTCGCGGTATCTTTGCTCGCGCGCGCAATGTAATGCGCACGCTCTTCACTCAGGTAGCCGCCGCCTTGGGGTTCGATACGCAGGATTACTTCTCCAGCCTTCCGCTGGAACTCCAAATCATCATCGTCAACAACCAGCTCAGATCTAACCCCGATCCCCTCGTTGTCGCGCGGCAACGCCTGGTGAGTCACGCGTGGCGCGACGCGATTGATGCGACAGGGTGGGTGCATGCGGAGCCGTCAACTGCGACAGCCGCGGAGCGCGGGTGGATACAAACGCTTCAGCACATGCTCCTGATGAATCGTCTAGATTGGAACGTCGTGTGCAAGTTTGCGGCGATGGGCGGAAGGCTTGGGACGCTGCAGTGGGCGCGCTTGAACGGCTGCCCGTGGGACGAAATGGCATGATCGTGGGCAGCGAAGCGCGGGTACCTCGAAGTGCTACAATGGACCCGCGAGAACGGCTGCCCGTGGGACGAGAACACGTGCAAGTTTGCGGCGGGGGACGGGCATCTCCAGGTTCTTGAGTGGGCGATCGAGAACGGCTGCCCGTGTTAAGAGCACACGTGCGAGTATGCGGCAGCAAACGGGCACCTCGAAGTGCTGCAGTGGTTGAACGCGAACGGCTTCCCGTGGGAATGGGATGCATGCGTGTCTACTGCGACGGAGAATGGCGAAGAAGATGTGCTGGCCTGGTTGAACGAGAACGAGGAACCGGCACAGTGAAAAGACGATGAAAAGACGATACACGAAACGAACGAACCCCGCGTACCCTGTTTGATTGAAATACAAAGACAAGCGTGACGTACAATTACAACCTACTTCTTCAGCCGCGGCATTTTGAACGGCCCTCCCGCGGTGGTCGGTTTCAAACACGCGCACCCCGCGGCGCACATCGCGCGCCGGTCCGCCGCCCGCTGCGCCCACTGGTTACTGATGTTGTGCTCGCTTCCCTTTTTCAACGCGGATTTCCGCATTTCATCTTGCTTCTTCAGCGCCGCGGATATGTCCGTATTGGAAAGCTTGGCCATCGCCTCGGGGGGCATCTCCAACGCCGGGACGGTCGTGGGGTCGCCCTCCGCCGGGTGAAAGCCCCACGTTTGCTTCAATTGAGGGATGTCGTTCTCGGTCAGGGAAGAACTAGTTGTAGTAGATGCATCCACACCCCCTTCCAAGGGGTGGTTCTTGCCATGCACGTGAATAGTGACCCTTCTCACTGCCGGTGACGCCGAAACCGCCACCAAGTTCCCCTTGAGCCACTCCACGATTTCCTGTTTCGACACGTTATCGATCAACCCGGCGATTATTTGGCCGCGGTAGTACTGGTACTTTTGGTTCGAGATGTGCGTCCAGTGCCTGTCCGCTTCTGCGGAGAGGGACACGTCCATGGTCAACACGGAGTCCACCAGCGACCGTCTGACCTTGACAAACTCCTCCTCCTCCATTTCCTCAATCTGCCCCGGAAACCCACTCAAAAACGCGTCGATCCGTTCCTCCACAAACTTGGGCGCGTGAAAAGCGCTTTCGACCGTGATTCGAAACCCGCTGACGTCATACAGCTGCTCCAAACTTCCGCTCGCCACGTACCCTAGCTGTTCCTTTGTGCGCAGCTGGTCGAACAGCTTCTCGCCGATAAGCTGATGGACTAGTAGAGTCACAGCCCTGCTGTTGTGCGTACACGGGCCGTGCTGGTAGTACACGTACACCACGTTGGTGCCCTCCTCTGGGTTTTGCGTCGACAATGAAAATCGCGCGTCGCCGCACGGGACGTTTACGATTTCTCGTTTTGGGAAGGAGTCAACCGCGATCGGGGCGGAGTTCTTCAACGAATTGCGGATCGAGGAGCCCATTTGTAACGCTTCATCAGCCGTGACGTTGCCCACGATCAAACCCTCAACGTGTGCGTTGCTGTTCCACACCTGGTTGACGAAATTAGTCAGGGTTTCATGGTCTAATAACTCAAGCGCGGCAATTTTCGACCCTTCGGAACTTTCCCGTTTCTTCAACAGCTGGTGCAGCAGACTGCGCGCTTGTCGCCCCGGCCGCAACCCGGAGTTCTTCAAGTCCTTCAGTCGTTTTTCCTTCACCGACTGGAAGCGGTCGGGGTCTAGTTTGAACTCGGAAACCGCGGTGAAATACGCCTCCACCAACTTGGGAAGCTTGTCGTCGAAGCCGTCGAAGGTAAACGACAAACAAGTGTGCTGCCCGACGACGTCTAACCCGGCGTTTAACGAAGCTAATTCAGCCGGGTACCGCACTCCGTTTTGAAGCGAGTCGTGCACCATCAGGGTCATCATATCCGCCGCCACGAACGCCTCAGGTGTGTCCTCAACACCAGGCAAGTTGACGTGAAAATACGCGTTCATCCTTGGTTGGTCGAACTTGTCGTCCACCCGGTGCCACAACCTCATCAACCTGCACTCGTGGACGATTTCCGGAGGCGTCACTAATGGCGCGGGAGGGGGACTTGTAGCGTCTTTTGAAACCAAACCAGCATCAACCGCCTCTTTCAACCGCAAAGCACTTCCAGATTTGATCGCAAACTCCTCCGCGATATACTCGTTGCGAGGAGGGTACTGCAGTGACGAGCTAAGCTCAACAGTTTCCCACTGAATTAGTTTTTGCTCATCCAGGCTCGCTCGCGTGAACGGCGCGTTGAACCACTTTTCGCGCTCCACGTTTTTGGCCTCGCAATCGAACCCGTGGTCGGACACGATATACACGCACTTCCGGGGGGTTATACAGTCAATTACAGCCGTAATGTCATCCACCGAAAAATCGTCATATAGGTACTCGCCTCGAAGCACATCTTCGTGTTCATATTTCCGCATAGTCATCGCCAGCGCTTCGGTGTACTCCGCCGCGCCTTCCTCTTCCTTGAACTTGAACTCGATGTTGCGTAGGTTTTTTACTTCTCGCCAACTCCACTCCTGCGGTTTCGTCCTCCGCATCATCTCGACGTACTGGAAGAACAACGAGATGATCTCGTCCTGCTGCGTGAAGCCTTGGTCGGTCAATTTAATCGTCACGGTGAACAGGGCGCAGCACGAAGTGTCGGCTAAACCACCCGCCGCGATGCCGGCGCTAATTCTATCCGCGTACCCCTTACATTTCAAAACCGAAAATAAACTCCCCTCGCCTTCGTGCCCCAACAATTCCTCAACGTACTCTGTTGATTTTCTTTTATACTTTCGTCGCAACTCGGATGGCACGGTGAATACCAAGTCCAGCTGCTTGCCTTCCCGGACCATGGTGGTGTTGACGAACAGGGGCAACGTCCCTGCGTACGGGTCGCCGACTTCAGAATATTTTTTTACTTCTTCCCCGTCCGTTTGCATGGAACCGAATAGCTCGTTAACCATCGCCTGAAGCTCATCTAAAGTTTGCTCTCCTAAAAGAGTGATTGACATGCGCTCCGCGTGGTAGTGCTTACGCCAGTGCTCCATGAGTTTGTCACGAATCAAGCCTTGCTTCCACAGCGGGTTTTCTGTTAAACTCGCTCGGTTGCCCCAGCCGAAAACTTTATAAGGATGATCGGCAACCGCGACGTGTCCCATAATCGCCTCCACTCTTGTGGCGTCATTATTGACCACTCTTTCGAATTCGCTCTCAACCGCGGTGACCTCCCGCTCCACGGCGTCCATCTTGAGTAATGGGTTGAGAAAGTAACCGGAAAATATATCCAAACCCTCCCGTAAATGCTTCGGGTGGCACTCAAAATAGTACGTCGTTTGTTCGCTATCGGTGCACGCGTTTTCGCTTCCCCAGTGCTTGGAAAGCCACTCGCTGAAGTGGTTCTCGCCCGGGAACTTCTCCGAACCCATGAACACCATGTGCTCGAGGAAGTGTGAGATGCCCTCGAACCCTGTGGCCCTGTCCGCGATGAAACCAACGTTGAAATCAACCGCGCACGCCGCGAGCTTCATGCCCGCGCCCGGGGACTCTTCGGAGGCGTCGTCATCTTCATCCTCGCCATCTTCCTCCTCTCCATCAACCTCCTCGTCTTCCTCCACATCCTTACCCTCCTCGTCATCCGGGTGGTCTTCAGGGGTCTGCATGCCAGCCTAAGGAATACGTGTAGAGTAGGTGGAGTAGGTGTATCGTTAGAAGGCACTCGAGATGGGAAGTCAGGGCCACACGGAGAGACGCGGTTGGTGAGATTTAGAAGTGGGCGCTACCGCCGCCACCGACGCTTTTTACGTACCAAGCTCGGATCGCTGATGAGCAGCGCTTCCAGGCCGTTGGGAAACGTAACCCGTCGGTACAGCCGATCATCCCGCGTTGGCTTGTGTATCGTGTCGGTGACCTTCATGACGCGAACGCACGCGTGTACCTGCTGGTGCGCGTGCGGAAGTGACCGTCACCTCGATCTGAGATCAACTGATGTTTCGGGGAAACGAAGTGGCGACGATTTTAGTTGAAGCAACTTTGGTTTCGGTGTTTTCGCGACCCGCCGCCGCCGCCGCGCATTGCTTCCCGTACACACGTGTGGCATCCTTCCAGGATGGGTTTCGAAGGCCAAAAAACGAAGCGGGAGTTCAAGCGAGCGAAGTACGGCGGCGGCGGAGCAGGAGGAGGAAGAGGAGGGGGAGGCGGCGGACGCGGCGGATTTTCTCCCGGAGGCGGCCGAGGCTTTTCTTCATTCCCCGGAGGCTCGCGGGATGGCGGCATTTGGAAGAGCAAGCTCGTGTGTTTCGGGTGCCGCGGTACCGGACATTCCTTACGGGACTGCCGAGTCACCAAGGGCGGCGCCCAGGGCGGCGAAAGGGGCAAGAAGACGTGCTTCAACTGCGGAGGCGATGACCACGCCGCGCGCGAATGCAAAGCGCCAAACTCAAACTTCAAATTCGCGGTGTGCTTTACGTGCGGCGAGACCGGTCATTTAGTGCGGGACTGTCCTACTAACAAACAAGGCATTTACATCAACGGCGGGGCGTGTAAGATATGCAAAGGCACTGATCACCTCGCGATGAACTGCCCGTCGAAAGACAAGTGTTTGCGGTGCGGCGAGAAAGGGCACGTTTCTTCTGATTGCCCAAAGGAAAATTCAGGGAGGTACGTGCCTCCGAAGAAAGTCAGGAAAGGACGAGGCGCCGCGCCGGGTGATGTGCGAACCGGAGGGGACGACCTGGAGGATGACTTCGAGGAGGAGGTTGGGAAGGCGGTGAAGTGGGGAGGGAAGGGCGGGGGTGAGGATGACGATGAGGATGTGGACGATGACGACGACACCCCGGACGCAAAATATTTGGAGTGGGAGAAAAGTGAAGACGGAGGCGCGGTATTGAAAGACCATGGATCTGGAAAGAAAAAGAAACGAAAAGAGGATGGAAAGGACAAGGCCAAGGATAAGACAAAGGCAAAGAAAGCCAAGATCGTGGAGTTCTGACAGTCTATTGTAAACAGGAATATGTGCTTCAATTTCAATCATCACTCTTTCGTTCTTTCGTCAGTTATTCTAGAGCGTAGTCTCGCGAAGCTCTCATTCATCTCTCAATTCAATTATTCGTCTCTCAATCAACCATTACTTCTTCCCTCCCATGGCGAACTTGGGCATTTGCGGCATGGAGGGCATCTTCACGCCGTTGCCGCCTTTCGGGCCCATCTCCGAGGGCTTCAGCCCCACGACCTCCGCGGAGATGTCGAACATCTCCTTGGCTTTCAGCATGTCGCCGCCTTCTTTGCTGGTTTTGTTGTTGAACGCGCTCTCTCTGTTGCTGTTGTCCCAGTAGTTGTCCCACAGCTGGTCGCCGCCGCCCTTCCACGCCCAGTACGCCCCGGATTCGGTGTACTGCGGGTCGCACACCACTGACGCTAAACGCCCCCCGGCTTCAGACATCGTGACGTACCCCTTGGTGATGTACTTCTGGATCAACGGGAACAGGAAGCGGAACGTGGGGGTGTGGTTGCGGAACAGGGGCGTATCCGCGATGCACCCAGGGTACATCGTCGAAAACGTCACCCCAGTCTCTTCGTGCCACCGCGCGGACATTTCCTTCACGGTGAGGATGTTGCACAGCTTCGCGTCCTTGTACGCCTTGGGTCCGATGAACCGGTCACCGTCGATCATGGAGTTGGCGTTGCGGTCGCCTTGCAAGCCGGAGGCCATGCCTGACATGTCCCCGAGGTTGGCACGCGGTGGGACCTGGCCGGCAAGGGTGTTGGTGTTCGCCGTGACGGAGCCGACCACGCACAGCCTTTTGTCGATGCCCATGTCGTCCGCCTTGACGAGGTCTTGCAACAGCAGGTTGGACAACAGGAAGTGTCCGAGGTGAGTCACCCCCACGGTCTCCTCGAACCCGTCAACCGTGTACGTCGGCTCCACGGCGTTGGGGTAGTAGATGGCAGCGTTGCAGATGAGCGCTTGGAAGGTTTTGGATCTGCGAGTGGTGCCGCGGAACTTCTTGACAAAGGCGCGGACGGATTTCAAGTCACCCAGCTCGAGCTCCATCACGGTGTACGAATCCTTGGGGAAGCCGAGTTCTTGCGCCGCTTGCTCCGCCTTCGCGGTGTTCCTCACGGCCATCACGACGTGGTAGTCGCCGCGGTCGATGAGGGACTTGGTGGTGTACAAGCCGAGGCCGGACGACGCGCCAGTCACGATCGCGGTCTTCTGTTGAGCCGCGTTGACCGCGAAAGCAGCTTTGGGGGAAGCCTGCGGGGTGAGGTGTGATAAACGAGGTCAGCGAAAGGGTTTGGAGTGCATTTGAGCGAGGGATCGGGGTACATGATCACGGAAGGGTGTCGGAAGTGGTCTCATTTGCCTCGCCCCGATACATTTCGAGGGTTCCAGTGAACCGTCGGTGTCGGGGGAAAGGGGAAGGTCCGCGGTCGGGTGTACGCGGCGCGGAACCGAAAATGCACGCGCGGAGGGGACTAAAACACGGTATCCGAAGACGTTAGGGCGATCACAGGGGCGTCTCGATCGAAGGACCCGACCGAAGTCGGCGTTTATCCAAACTCGCGCGGGCGGATGCAATCGGGGCAATCCGGTTCGTTTTGTTTGTTACGCACCTGCACTTTAGCGCTGCGGACGGGGACGGCGGAGATGGCTTTGCGCGCGGACACGCCAGAGGCTTTCTTGCCGAAGCGGGGGGCCACGGCGGAGGCCGCCACGGAAGACGCGAGCATTTGAGCAGACATGGTAGCGAACGCAGAGGTGCGATTGCAAAGTGGCAACAAAGGGTGACAAAGACTGAAGATAAAAATCTCCGAAGAGATCTCAGAGCTGGATCTGGGATGTCCCCTTGTTGACCCAACGAGTGGGGGTCTAAATATGTGGACTAGTTCCGATTTCGAAAGAAATCGGAATCTGATCGTATTTTTGCCACGGAAAAAACACGTCCGCATTTTTCGCTTTTCCGTTTCCGTGTGACAGATATTTGTGAACTTTATCCATCACTGATTTACACTGACTACTCTATTCGGCTACCGTATCCCCAATGCCTATACCCATTCTAAACTTTCCACTCAAATTCCCTATAAGATCGCCAGGAACGTGGCGACTGCGCCGGTGAGCAACACCGGCGCGGCCATGTACTGCCAGAACAGAAGCGCGGCGACCCCTTCCGCTGCTTTTGGCGACCCGAACATCTGCACCTGGAGCATCATGTTGTTCGCCGTAGGCGTGGCGCCTTCTATTAGGAATGTGAGCCAGAACGCAGGCGAGGTGGGCACTGCGGATGCTGGCAATACATGCATCAACAGCAGAAACAATAGCATGTTAAATAAGGGCAGAAATACCAGCCGAATGCTCGTCACTCCAAAAGCAGTCTTTAAGTTGCACAGGTTGTGTTTTGGCCCGCTCGCCAAGCTCGCCCCAAGAATAATAATAACCTGCGGAATCGCCCCGGCGGCGATTATGTTCGCGCAGTCCTGGACTACGAACAAAACCCCGTTCTCGTCGAATAGGGCGTACCGTAATGCTGGCACGACCCCGACGAAAATCCCGATGAGGCTCGCGAACACGTTGGCGTTCGTCGCGGGGGCGAGCAAGGCGAGGAGGGAATGGAGTTTGGAAGTTTTTGAATAAACGGACGCGGAAGACTGAGCAGTACCCGTCGTGGATACTCTCCCATGGGCACTCCCATGGGTATCTTCCGGGCCTTCTGGTTTCAAATAAGCAGTATCCATAGCGGTGCTATCCCCGGCGGTGGATGACACAAGCGCGACTGACACAACCGCGTCGTCATCGCGCGCGTCTGATGCATCAAAAACCTGCAACTCCACGTCGCGTTCTTTTGTATGGGCATTCAGAGTCACCCCTTCCCTCATCCACACCGGGCCTATGGTCCACATCAACACCGTGAGGGTGGTCATGTAGGCTCCTAAATACAACAAGCTTTCTGCTTGCGCATCCTCGTCGAACTTTACAGTGCCCACTTCGCCCGCGTTGATCACCGCCGTAATCAAAACGACAGGCAACGCCAAGGAATTTCCAAAGCTCGCACTCGCCACCGCCGCGCCTTTGAACTCGATTGGTGTGCCCAACACTCGCACCAGAACCTTACCCATCACCGCCCCTAAACCGATGTTCACGCACGCGCTCAACGGCAGGAGCCACACGTTTCTTAAATGTTCAATCGTCACCGACCGCCCGAGCGCCACGAAAAGAAGGCACGGAAGGAACACCGCGCCGTTTAACTTAGCCATCACACGACACGAGTCCTCGTCAAGCAAACCTCTGCGCCGCGCGAAGCATCCCACGCCGCCGATGATGAACACCTTCAGGACGGCTTTGCACGAAACCGCGAAGATCTCCAGCGCGACCGACATCGCGGCTGGAGATGCGACGCCGCGCGCCGGGAACTGTGGTGCCCTTTCCAATTTCTGGACGACGGCTGTAGCCGCCCGAGTTGGCGCGAGTTTTCGGGAAGACGGGCGGTTTCGTCCCGAAAACGCTCGTTTTCCTCGGGGACGTCGAACGCGTCACACGTCCTGGAAACCCCGAGCCAATCGCACACACGCCCGCGCGCACACCGTCGCGTCTCGCACAAATTCACACGCGCGCACTCTCTCTGTTCGAACTCACGTTCGACCCGAGTGCAACTTCTGCCTTCTCACACTCCGAGAAGCACCCATCCATCTTTCCAAGCACACCGCAAAGTTTGTTGACACGACACGATGGGGTACAAGGGCGGACCCGAGGCGGCTTCGGTAGGTGGCATCCGAGCCTTCTCTTTGGCAAGGCTTTGAAAGCCAAGCATCCAACGAATTGCCAACGTACTCGTGACATGCACGACTATCACCCTCGTCACACATCCCCTCGCGTACCCCCCCTCCCTCATCTCTCCCCGCCTCGGGATGCTTCGATCGCGCGAAAACGCGCTTCGCTGACTTTTCGCCTTCCCTTTTTTTTTCGTTTATCATCAGCGCGACGCCGACACTTTGAAGCGCTTTGAGGGCGCTGACAGCGGGGGTAACCCCGAGGTGGCTAGGCTTCTTGAAGAGATGCGGGAGCACACCGAGGCGCTCGCGAAGCAGCGCAAGCACGAAGACCCTCGGTTGAGTTTCAGCACCCCTGAATTCAAGGAGTTTTCAAGGCGGTTCACGGATAACTTCAAAAAAAACTTCGGCAAACCAATCGAGTGGGGATTGATCAAGCGCTACCCGTGGAGTCAGCCTCAACTCGAGAAACTGGAGGTCCCAGTGGACCATGAAGGCAACCCGTGGCCCCTGGACAAGGAAGGCAAGCCCATTCTCAAGGAATAAAGGAGTGTAGGAGATAAGGGAGACGTTCAGACTGTGACGCTCCACGCGACGAAAGAAAATGATTTCGTCGCTACGTAGATGATTTTTCAATACACGCTACCCGTCCTCCTCCCTGCACCACTTTCTTAGTTTCTTCAAACTCTCCAGCCGGTCGTTGTACGTGCCCAGCATGGTGGGTAGCGCAGAAGACGTGGAATCCGAAAAAACGTCACCCCCATTCCCTTCAAAGTTCGTAACTTCCGTTCCGTTTTCGCAAATCAAATCAAACCCGCCGACGCGGCGAGGGATTGATTTTTTCTTTGAGAAATGGCCTTCCAGATCGATCACAGTGAGCATGTCATCCAACAGCCCAAACTTCAAATCGTGGTCTGTTTGCGTGTCACTACTCATGCTCGGACTTGCATTAACCTCAATCAGCCACGCCTTCAGATCCGCGTCCAGCATAACGTCGTACCCGTACATCTCGAAGCAGTGTCTGTCGTTTATAATCACGTTCTGCACGCTTTTCAAACTGTTAATTATTATCTGCTGGATGCCATGGAAGCAGTGGTTCACGGCGTCGGGGCCGTGCTTGGTGGTCATAAAGCGCTTTAATTCGCCTAGGGACCACTTCAAATCAGTGGTTTCGCTGTCATACGCCCTATCCTTTTTCTGAATCGCGTGGTTGGTGAGATGGACGTAAGGGTTGTCGATGTCGCTCTTCGCCGTTGAATATCGCGTCGCCGTGAACCGCGCGAACCCCTCCCGGTACAAATAAATAGTAAGCGGGTTGTAGCTCAAACACACGCAGTAGATCCGCATGTCGAACTTCTTCCCACCGACCAAATACGGGTCGTCCAAATACCTCTGCGCGACGAAGTTTTCGTAACACGCGTTTTCCGCTTTTTGGGATCCGCGATCCTTCATCCACGATTCTATTTGGCTCGGTTTGCTCGCGAGAAAAATCCCCTTGCCCTGCGCTCTGCCAATCGGTTTCATGATCCACATCCCGCCGTTCTCCCTGAAGTGCCTCAACATCATCGCACCCTCGTTTGGAAGGATGAACGTCGTGGGGATGAAGTCGTAGGAGCGCGCGTTGTTTTCCTTTTGCGCGTTTTTCGCCGATCGCTTTACGTTTTTCGCCATCAAATCTTTGCGAGTCAGTTCCACATGATTGGGGAAGTGGTTCACTTTCTGGTTTTCGTTTAATCGGAGGCCCTGGGTACCGGTTGATGCGTACGGCACGTTCTCGTGGATCCACCCCACGTCCGCGTAGAAAAAGTCCCACGAGTCGTCGTCCACCTCCCGCCAACCCCGGGCGCAAAGAACTTTGTACGGGATGGAGTGACGAACCGTTGTGCCGAATTTGACCTCCTTTGGGTTCTTCGCAGTTTGCAAACGCGTAGAGCTGTCGCGCTTCTGCATCGTACGTCAATGACACAATACACGTAGTGACACCCACACACGCGACTCCCGCGCCAACGAACACGCCCAGGTCACCTGCCCGCGCCAACGCGAGTGACAAGCGTCCGTTTTGTGTTTTCAAGTCGTGGTTTCGAGTGCTGGAAAGTGAGCCGTTGTCTTATTTTCTTGAGTAATTAACTCGTCATTCTGCCAGTCATTTTCAGCGCGGAAGATTTTTCACTCCGCTCTTTTGCTATATCGGAGCGAAGCCATCCGCGCCCCATTCCCGCGCGCACCTCCCGCACCGGAACCACTTTGGTGAAATGCTTCTCCACGTCGCTTCTCGGGCGTTGCCCAAGGTACGTCGGATCCCAAATCTAGTTGAAACCCGCTGACCTCTGCGCGCGCGTGTTAGGGTTTCCCTCGCGCCTGCACTGCAATCGTATCGTATGAGTTTCAGTCTGAATCAAAGTCAGAGAAGAAGACATTCGCTAACCTCACCTCCCACCCCTCTTCCACAGACGCGCGCCATGCACAGCTCCGTCCGCCTTTTCGCCGCGGACGCGCCCGCGGTCTCGTTGGACGACACCGCGGAGGCGTGGGCCACGGTCAAGTCCGCGGTGGCGACTGAAGATGGTTTACGGGCGATCGCGCAGCTGCAAAAGACGATGGGTGACATAAGGGATGAAGTGAGCCGCGATGCGAAACCAGTAGGCGCTATCGACTGGAACGCGCTCAAACAAAAGTCCGGGTTCCCCGCGATCGTGGACCAGTTCAAGGCTGGTTTAGAGGGTGTGAAGTACCCCGTTTACGACGGGAACGAAGTGGAAACCACGAAGGCGACGTTCAAGAAGCTCGTCGCGGAAGCCGAGCAGATGGTCGCGGAGGCTAACGAGCGCGACGCCGAGCTCGACGCCGAGCTCGCCTCGATCGCGGAAGATAAGAAGAAACTCGCCACAATCACCATGGACGAAGTGTTTGAAAAGGAGCCCAAGCTGAAAGCGGAAGTGGAGGAGAGAATCAGGAACGATCAGTGGTTCTAATGGGAGGAAGATCGCGTTTGTAATTGAGCACTCAGCACTGTAAGCAAAATGCCAAAATAACTCGTCACTCTCGAATTAGAAAATTGGGGGTACCGAGGGCGTTTTCTCGTTTTTGTTCGTCACATAATATTGTCTCGGCATTTGCGACGACGCGGGGCTAGGGAGAGCGGGTGTGTGTGTCTCTGCTTCGGGTCATGTCGTTCGCCCCTCCAAAGCAGACGACACCGCCAAATCGGGTGTCATTCGGGGAAGGGTCTCTGGACCCCGTGCGGGGCCGCTTGGCGAGGGCGGCGACTGGGCATCAGTACGATGTCTCGGAAGACGTAACCGTCAGCCCCGGGGGCACAAGGCGGTTGTGGCTGGTGGAGTCGGACAGGGCGCCGCGGTCGCCCGGGGTCGCGACTGTCGCCGCGGTGTCCAGTGAGGGACAGTATAGCACATCACGAACCCTCCCTTTCGACACTAGATCCAGTGCTTCTCACCCGCGCTCGAACATCTCTGACAAAGGCCCAGCGTTTGCCCATTTGCTGCGGCAAAACGAGCTCCTTTCAAAGCGCTTAAACGCGGCGCACAGCTATTTAGCGAAGGCGTTCGGTGGAGGCAAAGAGACGACGTACATGACCACTACACTTCGAATGAAAAGCGGCGCGCACGCGCTGAAGTGCGTCGCGGAAGCGGTGCCGCTGGGGGACGCGCTGCTTGCGAACTGGGACTCGGCGTGGGGTTTACAGCTGCAGCACTTGACGCGCACCAAGGAACGCGCCGAGGGCGACTTGGAGCGCGCGAGACGGCAAACAGAAGCGGCGCTTGCCGAAGCTGAGGCGGCGCATTCCGAAACCGAGGCGTACCAACGAGAGATGGACGCGAACGTGGACCGGATCGAACGTGCGAAGGCGAATACGGATGAGCTGCGCGACGCGAAACGCAGAGCGGAACACGCGGAGGAGCGCGCGGCGAAAGCCAGCGACGGCGTCGCGAACGCGGTGCAAAGAGCGGCGGATGCGGACGTGAAAGTCAGGTCCGAGGCGGAGAAGATCATTGCGCAACTCAGAGAGGACTTGGCTGAAACCAAAGCGAACCTGAAAGAATCAGAAAACCAAATAAAGGAAAACCGCATTTTGATTGAAAAAAACACGGCGCTCCTGAACGAGAAAAGCGCAGCGAGTGGACCCGCAGCGGACGTCGGCCAGGAATCGAATTCCAGGGAAATGCAAGCCCGGGAGATCTCGGAGGAAATCATGCTGGACGCGTCGCAAGCCAGAGCCAAGGCGGAAGCCAGGGTTGACGTGGCAGAAGCGAAGCTTGTCGAGGCGGAGGAAAAGTTGAAGATCGCGGAGGCTGAGAAACGAACGGCGGAAATCGAGGCGGAGGCTGAGCGCCAAAACGCGCGTTTGAACCGGGAGGAGACGAAAAAAACGCAAGAACTCGCGGCGGAGAAACAAATGACGCTCCAGGACAAAGTCATTGCGCTTCAGGACGAGTTAAGCTCTGTCAAATCTCAACTCGAGGAGTGCCGCGGCGCGCTGGCGGGCGCAGCGGCGAGCGGCGACGTTGGAACGCAGGTTCGAAAAATGGAACAGACGAGCCGGCAGCTTCGGCGGGAACTTTTGGCGGCGGAGCGCGTTCGGTTCGCGGCGCGAATCGTGGCGGAGGATACGCAGCGGGGGTGGATACAGAAGGCGGCGGATGGTGACGACGCCGCGCTTGATGAGCGCAGCGACCGGGCTGAGGCACATCTCGTGGTGGAGCTCGCCAGCCGTGTCGCCGAGATGCAGGGCGAGATGAAAAACATGCGAGCGTCGGAACGAGCGTGCGCGTCGGACGCGGGGGCGGATGGGCACCACAACACGGATGCTCCCGCTACGCCCGTCACAGTCCGCTCGCATCCCGAACACGCATCTGAAACCATCGAAACCCTTCGTTCAAGGCTCGTGGAGGCCAACGCGCACGTCGCCGTGCTCGCAACTTCGCGGGACAAGGCTTTGCTGGAAAGCGCGCGGTGCGGCATTTCGTACGGCGTAGCAGGGGTCTCCGCGTTTGTTGGCGCGGAAAGTGCGACGCGTTTCGCACAGAGCACTGGTGCGCACGTCGGCCGTGCAGGTAGTGCATACCCTGCGTCCGTGGATTCGTTACGCACTCCGGGTCTGGGAATTCCGGCGGGCGTACCCGCTTTCGCCGCCGTCCCTGCGCCCTGGCCTTCCAAGCGTCTCGAAGCGGCGCGCTTAGAGGCGGAGCGGCTCGTACAGGACGCAGAGTCCGCAGGGAGAGAGGCGTTCAACAGGCTGAAGAGCGCATCCGCGGCGTTGGAGGCGAAACCGGGGC
>MDSY01053494.1_pt1 | contig 17385 bp, 11 predicted proteins | sample 811131 | NCBI WGS metagenome assembly MDSY01 (sample SAMN05326643, study PRJNA326480) | marine metagenome | isolation source: seawater | place: Atlantic Ocean: South West | collected 2010
CCTGGGCCTGCAGCACGTCGGTCACCGGAAAGTCCACGTAGCGCTTGAGCTTGCCGTCGTAGAACTCGGTGCCCTTGATGACGACAAGGTGGGCGGGGAAGTTGACGCCCCATGCAAGCGTCGACGTGCACACGAGCACGCCGATCGACTGCGCGACGAAGAGGTTCTCGACGGCCGTGCGGTCCGACTCGGCGAGTCCCGCGTGGTGGATGCCGATGCCGAAGGCGAGGGTATGCTTGAGCGCGGCGTCCTTGACGGTGGCGAGGATGGGCTCGAGCTGCTCGGTGTCCATCCGCAGCCACTGCCCGTCGCGCTCGTCCGCCGCGCAGTACTGGATCAGGTCGAGTGCCGTGAGACGAGTCTGCCGGCGGCTCGAGACGAAGACGAGCGTCGGCTTCTCAGGCGAGTACTGCTGGATGGCGCGGTAGCACGGCTTGTTCATCGTGGCCATGCGTGGGCAGTAGTGCTGCCCTGGGAACCCCGAGATGTGCACCTCGAGCGGCACGGGGCGCACCGACGGCTTGAAATTGTAGAGGGAGTCGGCAGGGATGCCGAGCCAGTCGCCGAGGTCGTTGGCGTTGGCCATCGCGGTGGAGAGGCCGACGATGCGCACGGCGTGGCCGGTGCGCTCGGCCATGTAGCGCATGCGACTGACGATCACCTCGAGCACCGGGCCGCGCTCCTCGCCCAGCAGGTGGATCTCGTCGATGATGACCAGCTTGACCTTGCGCACGTAGGCGCGCTGCTGCCAGTGGCGCGAGACTCCGTCCCACTTCTCCGGGGTGGTGGCGAGGATGTCGGCGCTGGCGAGGGCGCGCGCGTCGGGCGCGGCGTCGCCCGTGAGCTCCAGGATGCTCAGCCCTAGCCCCGCCCTCCCAAACTTGCGCCCCCAGTCCGACATGCGCTCCCTCACCAAAGCCTTGAGCGGCGCGACGTAGACGCACGTGGCGCCGCCCGCGCCCGCGTGCGCTTTGAGCATGCGCAGCACGGCGAGCTCGGCGGTGACGGTCTTCCCCGAGCCAGTGGGCGCGCCGACGAGCACGTTCGCGTCCGAGTGGTACACGGCGTGGAAGATCTGCGTCTGCACCGCATTGAAGTGCGAAAAGGAGAAGAGCTTCTCCCACGGCGGATGGCCGACGGCGGAGACGGGCAGCGGACGGAGCGCGAGGAGCGCCGAGTGGGCGGGCGCGGCCGAGGGGAGTGTGAGCTCGCTCAGGTTGATGAAGGCGAGCGTCTCCACCCCGAGCCAGCGGTCGGAGACGGCGCGCACGTGGTACTGCGGCGGCAGAGGCTCGAAGAGGGGGATGGTGAACGAGAGTGTCTGCGCCTCGTCGAAGCGCTCCCTGCTGAGGCGCCACTGCTCCTTGTGGTAGATGTGCTCGTTGTCGGGATCCTCGACGAAGATCCAGAACGTCTCGCCGCCGCCATGCACGCGGTCGCGCCACTCGAAGGCCGCGCTGATCGTGAGCACCACGCGGAGCACCGTGCGGGTGATCGGCTGCGCGCTCACGGCGAGCTCGAGGTTGGGGAGCATCGCAGCCTCAGCCTTGAGCGCGTGCGCGTGCCGCTGGTTGTTGATGAGCACGCCCACCTCCCTCACACCCATCTCTCGGATCGCCTCGACGCGCAGCTTCTTGGCCTCCACCTTGGCGTAGATGTCCTGTGGCAGCGTGCGCAGCTGGCGGAGCGGCGTCGAGAATGACCAGACGCGCTGCTCGAGCATCTTTGCGACGCGGAGCACCTTCTCGGCGAACGAGATCCACCCCTTGCTCAGCGCGATCTGGAAGAGCCCACGCGCGAGCCGAGGCGCCGATTGAGAGATGAAGGAGCAGTCGGAGACGAGCGCAAACGAGCGGAGGGGCGTCGCGCTGATGAAGGCCTGGATGAGCACGTTCGTCTTGCCCTCCCTCTGCGCGAGAGTCGCCCTCACCGCGAGCGGCGCCGCCTCGAGGAGGCTCTCCATCTCCTCCATCTCCTCCTCGCGCACCTTCATCTGCCCAAACTCCTCGGCGAGGCAGAGCAAGTGCATGATCTCCGCCTCGGTCGCCTTCTCATGCCAGAGCTCCGAGAAGCTCTCGATCGTCTGCACCGAGATGTAGTAGTGCGAGGCGATCCGACCGAGCTCGGTCGCGTCGATCGTCCCAGAGGGCGCATGGAAGCGCACCATCCGAGCGGACTCGAGCCGCCGCGCCATCGCCTCGACGAGCTCGGCGCGCCAGCGCGCCAGCCGCGGGTCGCGCGACTGCTGCTCGAAGGGGATGCCGTACGCGAGCGGGTTGCGCAGCATGCGCACGTGCAGGTAGGTGTACGAGAGCCAGACGACCGCCTCGGAGACGGAGGAGACGGTGCCGAGCGAGACCTCGGCGCCCAGGTGGTCCGAGAGCTTCTTCACGAAATGCGACTCGATCGGACGCTGCATCGTCAGCATCTGCAGGTAGTGCGCGAGCTTCGCGTGCGACGTGAGGATGATGCCTTCGCCCGAGGTGTCAAACTGCGGCCGACCGGCTCGCCCGAAGATCTGCATCACGTCGAGCACGCCGAGGTCGACAAAGGCGCCCCGCTGCGCGTCGTAGATCTGCGTCCCCTTGATGATCACCGTGTGCGCGGGGAGGTTGACGCCCCACGCGAGCGTCGCCGTGCACACGAGCACCTTGATGAGCCCGTCCGCGAAGAACCTCTCGACGAGCGTACGGTCGGCTCTGAGCATCCCCGCATGGTGCATGCCGAAGCCGCGCCCGAAGAGCGAGCCCAGCTCCGTGTTGCGCGACTTGCCAACCTCCTTGGTCGCGAGGTGCAGCCGCGGGTGCTCGGGGGACGGCGCGAACTCCGCGCCCTCGCCGCGCTTGAGCGCCTCCTCCGAGAGCGCGCGTGCGGTGCGGTGGGTCTCGTTGCGCGCGTGCACGAAGACCATCACCTGCTTGCCGTTGCGGAGCGCGGTGAGCGCCTTCTCGTAGCACACCTCGTGCATGATCGCCTTCTCCTCCTGGATCCTCGGCAGCTTGCTCTCCTTCCTCTTCGTGGCGCCCACAAACGTCTGCTTGAGCGGCACCGGCCGGTAGGCGTCTCCAAAGTGGTAGAGCCCACTCTTCGGGTTGACTCGTAAGAAGAGCGCAACGTCGAGGTAGTTGGGGAGGGTCGCCGAGAGGCCGACGATCCGTATGAGCTGCTGCGAGCTCTCGACGAGCCGGAGCGTCCGCGCCACGAGCGCCTCGAGCACGGGGCCACGGTCGTCGTTGAGCAGGTGCACCTCATCGATGATAAGCAGGCCGACCGCCTGCACGAGCGCGTCGGCGCCCTTGCGCGTGACCACGTCCCACTTCTCGGGCGTGGTCACGATGAGGTTCGTCTCCATCAGCTCGCGCTTCGTGAGCGACATGTCGCCAGTGTACTCCCTCACTCGCAGCGCGAGCGGCGCGAGCGCCTTGCTAAACTTGGCGACGATCTCCTGCGCGAGTGCCTTCATCGGCGCAACGTAGACCATCTTGAGCCGCTCGCGCTGGAGGACGCCCTCCTCGAGGCAGACGCCCACCTGCTGCATCATCGAGAGCATCGCCACGTTCGTCTTCCCCGCCCCCGTCGGCGCACACACGAGCATATTCTCCTGTGAGTGGAGGGCCGTGCCGACGACGGCGCTCTGCAGCTGGTTGAGCGTAGCCACCCCCTTGAACCCCAGCTGCGCGTGCGGCGGGAGCTCGGAGACGGGCATCCGCCGACCCTCGGCCGCCTTGCTCTTCCGCGTCGCCGGCACCGACACCTCCTCGTACCCGTTCCGCTTGCTCGTCACGGTGCCCTGCGGCAGAGACTTGACGAGACCCTGCGCGGTACTCGTGCGGTACTCATTCAGCAGCTCGACCGCCGAGGGCGGCTTCTTCTCGGCGGGTGCCTCGCGCAAGGCGAGCTCTCTACACGCCGGCGCGAAGCCCGCGCCTCCGAGCCATTGCAGCTGCTCTTCCCACAGCGCCTACAGTGGAAAGAAGTCATGGCGGCGATGCATGGGGGGGGAAAAGGGTGCGCGAGTGGCATTTTGGAGGATTTGCGTGTGAAGACTTGCCTCGCTCTGCTCATCGTTCTCAACGAGGCGGTGGCCTTGCCGCGCGAGTCTCTGCTGCTGCTTGCGCTTCGCCTTCGCCTCGCGCTGCTCGGACGCGGAGGTGAGGCTCACCGAAGGGGCGGGCGGCTGCAACAAGCCGAGCGCGCCGCCGTTGCCACCGCGCGTATCGCTGCCGCCGCGCGTCTCTCCGGCGCGAGCGCTCGCGGCGTGGGCGAGTAGTCGTGAGACGACGAGCTTGAGCTGCTCGTCAAATCGGCGAAAACGTCGGTTGTGTTGCGTGGGCCAAAGCGGATGTGACACGTGGCGGGGAAAAGATGCGGGGGGGGGGACAAATGGGTCGGGAGGGAGGCTTGCCTGGGCTCTTTGTGGGAGCCATTCGGCGATGAGCTCGATGGCGCCGAAGCCGAGCGTCCCGATGAGCTCTTCCTGGAGCAGCCCTTCCGATTTCTCCCCAATGAGCTCAGCCAGCAGCGTCGCTGCCAAAACGTCAGCACCGGCCGCATCGTCAGCGGCGGAGGCGCCTGCGCTCGGATCCGACTCATAAGCGCGCAGGCGCTGGCATCCGACACGGAGACGGGAGAGCGGGTCATCAGAGGGACTGCCGCCGCTGCCGCCGCCCCCACCACCGCCGCCGCCGCCGCCACCGCCGCCGCCGCCGCCGCCGCGCATGGCTGCAGCCGTGGCGACGGCCTCCGCCTCTGCGGCGGCGACGGCTGCGGCGGCGTCCGCAGCGGCCTGTGCGGCGTGCGCAGCCTCAGCCTCCGCGAGCAAACGCCCGAACCGCCCGAGAGGCTGCGAGCCTGTTGAAAAGGAGGGTCGGGTGATACACGGACAAACTCGGGCGCGACATGTGGGCAAAATCGGTAGCAGGCTGCGAACCCATTTCCTTTGCCACCGCGCCGCATCGGGTGGTCGCGACGAGCAGCTCGGCGGCAGCCGCCCCCCCCTGGGCGGCCGCGGTGGTGCGCGCGGTGCGTTGTCGGTGCTGGCGGAGCCAGAGAGAGAGAGGCGCGTGCGCGCATGCCACCTTCCGCAGCACATCGTCCGGAGCATCCACGAGGATGGATGCCTCGGCGCCCGCGGACCGGAGCGCTTCGCGTAACCGTGCGAGCGCTTGACGGCTGCTGGGTTCGTCAGGCGTGGCGTGAGGAGCAGTGCTCGGAGCCGCCTTGTGAGCGGCGCGCCATGCTGCGCTCGCCGCCGCCGCGAGCTCCTCGGGTGGCAGCGCCTCGCTGCTCGTCGTGCTGCTGCCGCTCGTCGCGGCGGAGCTCACTGCGGCTAAGAAGCGCCTGTAGTGCGCCGCGTGCTCGGCGTAGCCGGGCGTGGTCTGTGGGATGCAGACGGCGAGCTCGGACCAGAGCGGCGGTCCGCTCCCACGCGTCTCACGCCCAGCGCCGGCTGACTGCTCGTGCAGGAAGCGTGAGTGCTCCGCCTCCTGAGCTGCGAGGTCCCACTCAGCACCGGCGTCGGTAAAGGCGACGCGGAGGAGGCCTGTGAGGCGAGCGGCGTGCTCGACGAGCGGATGCTCGAGTGTGCAGCTCATACCGGGCCCTGCTCACGCACGACGAGCCTACCCGAGAGAGAGGCCAGCGCAGCAGCCAGCGCAGCAGCCACCGCCTTACCGAGGCTTGGAGAAGTCTCTAGGACGGGAGGAGGTTCCTTATTTAATAACACATTAGTTTGAAGTTTCGGAGTTTGGGGAGTTTTTCGAGGTCCATAAATCGGGGGACGAAGCACATTGCTAGGTTTCGAATCTGAGGTCACTGATTCCTACCCCCGCGAATATTCAGATTCGGCGCCGAAAGTAGGGAGGCCGGTCACTCGATCCCCCATGCACTGACACCTGCGTGGGAGCGAGACGCTGTGATGGCGGAGCACCTTGACTGGCCGGGGGTGCAACGAGATGCCGACCACTACTACCACGGCATCGCTGTCGGCGTCATCTCCACGCTCGCCACCGCCCTCGTCGCGCATCTCTGCCGTAGACGGCTGCGCAAGGTTCGTGGTGAGCGTGAGGCGGACGGCGCGCGGACGAAGGGGGTGCAGTGTTGGCCGCAGCCCACAATCACCACCCCCGACGCCCTCTCGCTCGACGAGCCGACGCCCACCAAGACGACTCCAACCGCAATCCGAACGACGCCCCCCCTTCGCGGGTGCGCCCACGAGGGCGTGAGGCTGACGTCCAACGAAAGTGTGAGGCCGATCCCCGAGGCGTCGAGCTCACATGGTGAGTCGGTCTCATCGGTCTCCTTGCCCGTGCCGAGGCCATTCCTCCGGCGTAACGGCTACTCGGACCCGCAGCTCGAGGGCCTCGATGGTCACCGCCGCCCGAATCACCTTCACGAGTCGATTCGCAAGGCGACTCCAACCGCGATTCCAACGACGCCCCCCCTTCACGGGCGATGCGCGAACGAGGGTCTGAGGTCGACGCCCGATTCAGTCTCATCCTTGGCCCTCTCCGAGTCGAGGCCCTCGCTCCGGCGTAACGGCTACTCGGACCCGCAGCTCGAGTCACTCGGCGAGGATTCACGTCTCGATGAGGACTCACGTCTCGACCTGATGGACATCAGCCGGTGCTCGAACATGGACTCGGGGATGGCCCGCAACCGTTCGGTGCCCAACCTCGCCGAGACGCTCCAGATCCTCGAGCGCCAAGAGGAGGACGAGCGCGAGCGGCGGCAGCGTCGGCAGGATTCTCTTAGCGCGGGGAGCACCACCGCCACGTACGAGCCTGCGCATTCAGAGATCACGGGCTTCCTGATCGACCTGGACGGCACCGTGTACAGCCCCGGCGGGCTGCTCCCCGGCGCGCGCAACTTCATCCGCTGGCTCCAAGAGACCGACAAGCAGTTTGTCCTCCTCTCCAACACGGGCGCCAAATGCTCCGAGGCGGTGCTCGCCAAGCTCGCCGCGCCGCCGTACTCGCTGCAGGAGGCGCCGTTCGGCGCGGCGCCGCTGACGGCCGACTACGTGTTCACCGCCGCGGAGGCGCAGGTGCGCTTCCTCCTCGAGAATGTGCCCGAGCACGCCAAGCTCTTCGTCCTCTCCGGAGGCGGAGACTTTTGGCTCGAGCGGCTGCGGCGGTCGCCGTACCGCGACAAGGTGGACACGTGGGAGATCCGCACTGAGCTCTCGGAGGCGGAGGCCAAGGACTGGGCGACCTTCTCGGTGGCCCACCAGCACCCCTCCCTCGTCTGGATCGTCTTCTTCCACGACGGACCGCTCCAGTCGGTCGCTGACCCGACGACCGGCCGACCCGGATGCTGCGACTGGTCGTTCGAGCTGCTCCAGATGCTTTCGTACCTCGTCTCGCACCGCGCGGAGCTCGTGTACACGGCGGAGGACGCCTTCAACCCGTGCGCGGACGAGGACCTCGACGGGTACGTCTGGCCCAAGCCCGGGCCGGGCATGTTCGCCGAGATGCTCAAGAAGATCATGTACCCTTACTCCAAGGATCGGCTGCACTGTCTGGGCAAGGGGGGCAACAAGGGCTCCATCTATATGATGGAGCACGCGATCGATCTGCTCAAGAAGCAGGGCCACTCGGGGGAGCGCGACAAGATCCTGATGCTCGGCGACCGCTACGATACCGACGTCCGTGGGGGTCTGAGCGTCAGCATCAAAACATGCCTCATCGAGACGGGATGCCACCTCCGGCGGATGCAGCCCTTCTTCCCGTGCGACCGCGCGCACTTTGTGGTGGAGAGCCTCGCCGGCATGTGCCCGCGAGACGTGAGCACCGCCTCGCCCATCATCCAGAGGAGGCACCTCACTGGTGAGAAGCTCCTACGCATCTGGATGCTCTCCCAAGGATCGGTCCATTCCAACACGGGCGTCCGAGGCCTCTCGCTCGGAGAGGCGCTCCGCCAGCACTTTGACCACGAGCGATCCCTCGGGTGCGACGCGGACGCGCTCTCCTCCGACGCGCAAGGGGCGGGGTGGAGGGCGGGCATCTCCGTCGCGCAGGCGGTCAACGCGCTTGCGCAGCTCGAGGTTGAGCTCGATCAGCACGAGGTGGTCGCGCGGCTGCGGAGCCTCGGCCACGTAGGCGAGGTGCTCACGATGCGCGCCTTCTCCGACCTCGTGCGAGATGCACTCTCAGACCTCGGCATGCGCCCACAGAGCCCAGAGCTGGTCGACGCCTGTCTGCCTTCGCGATCGCCTAGCTCACGATCGACCAGCCCGACGTGCTCTTCAGCGGCGATGGCGACCACCATTGCGTCGCCCGCCGGCACTCGGCTGCTGCGCGCGCCCAGCGCCGCCTCGAATGACGCCCCCGCCACGCCGCCGCCCAACTGCTACTTCTTGCCCGTCAACGCCGGTATCAATGCCGGCATCGACGAGCTCGACGAGCTGCACGAGATTGGCCCGGCAGACGAGATTGGCGCGGCAGCCGGGCGGAGTGGCGCGGGCTCGCGGAGCTCTCCGGGACGCCCTGTAGGGCCCCTTGCGAGGACGCTGAGCTCTGGCTCGCTGCAGCTCAAGCAGCTGACGGAGGGCGAGCTGCCAAAGAAGCTGCTTGAGCTGCAGCCGAGGCGAACGTCTACCCAGCCGCGGCTGCTGCACACGCTCGAGCCAACGGCTGAGCTCCTAGAGCGGCAGTGCTGGACGACAGAAGAGCGACAGTGCGAGCTCCTCAGTGAGCCGCCGCCCAGTGAGCCGCTGAAGCGCTCCTCGCGCTCCCTCCGATGGAGGCGAGCACGCAATAGAGCGCAGGCGCCACTCGGCCCATGAAGCGGACGGCGCGCCTTGTGGCGAGACTCGCGCGGTCACCTGCCACGGAGGAGCCGCCACCACTCAAAACTATGCCCGAACGCGCACGCTGGGCGCCTTTATCTATACCATTTTGTGAGTTTCCAGACAAGTTTAGAGCATGTTGTGCATGAGAGCATGATGTGCATGTGCATTCTACAGAGGGTGTGGGTGGGGAGGGGTGGTCGGGAGGGGGGATGGTTGGGCGAGCGATCTCGTTCTGACTCTTGTCATCTCGTTAGTTAGCCATTGCAGCAAGCCATTGCAGCAGGCCAGAAGCAGCCGATGCGTCTGCGATGGGCGATGTGTCTGGGAAAAGATATGCGCCATAGACTGTCCGTGATGGACGATGTCTAGGAATGCATTTGTGCCCCAGGCCCAGGTACGAGGTAGGTGTGTGTGTGTTCCTTTCTTTAGGTGTGGCGCGATCATGTGGATGCGCCATGCGGTCAGGTATAGGCACGATTTTGTATATTTTTTTACTGGCCATAATCCATCATGCTAATGCATAATTATAATAATCCATACACTAGTAGGAACCCTAATAATCTATAATGTAAATGTCAAATGTGAATGTCAATGATTTGTCAATGTCAATGTGGATCTCTTATTACTACGTACTTGGTGTTGGTCTTACCTACTCACGCGCGGATGAAACGTACACGGCGCGCCGAAAACTCGAGTCGACAAGAGATTCTATTGTCTAAGCCGCACAACTCCTCACTCAAACTGCCCCCAAATTGGGCTAGAGTTCATCTCGCGCTTCATCCGAACTCGGTTGCGTATCGCGCGTGGCGCGTGCTTGTCGCACGGGCTGCGGTGGCTGGATAGGTCGCCCTGCTCCCGGTGGGCTCGCCGTCGCCTCCGCCACGAAGGGCTCGCCCGCCCTGATCTTGTCCGGCCGCTCGCCATCGCTCGCCTCCGCCACGGAGCCCTCATCCGCACCCCCGCCCTCTTTACGAGGGGGGGGGTCTCTCCGAGGGGGGGGGTCTCTGTCTCTGCGAGGGGGGGGTTCTCTGTGGGAGGAGTGTGTCTCTGTGCTCCGGGAGAGCTCATCCGCGGCACCTCGCGGATCTGCCGCCTCATCCCCCAGCAGCGGCGGCATCGGTCGCGCGGCGGGGGCTCGACGCCATTGTGCGGCGCGCCAGCGTGAGTACCAGAGGTTGGCGAGCGTCGACGCGGCGACAAGCAAGCCGGGCGGGCCGATTGAGAGTGCCATCGTGGCGGCGCAGAGGGAGAGCACGTTCCTCCCGCTCTGCGTCGTGATGAAACGAAAGTGACGGCGGAGCCACGCGTGGACTGGGGGCGCGGGCGACTCATAGAGCATCAGCAAGCCGCCAAACGCAGACACCCAGCTCCCCAGAAGCACGCTGCGCAGCGCGGCCGTCGAGAGGGTGAATCCGTGAAGCGCCGCGGGGCCAGTGAGGACGAGGAGCATTCTGTGGGGGTGGGGGTGGAAGGGGGGGGGGGGGGGGGGGTGATAGATGCGAAAAATGGGGTGTGGCAAATGGGTAAAAATCGGCGTGTGGGGAATGGGGCGAATGGGTGTGAGACTGACCCGTTGGCGAGGTTGGCGAGGTGTCCGAGCTTTTGGGAGCGGACCATACGGTGGAGGCGGCGCGAGCTCAGCAGTGCGTCCAACAGCGGATGCGCCGCACTGCGGGCGTCCGAGGTGCGGTTGGCGGGCTGTGCGGGCGGCGATGGCTGCGCTGGGTCGTTGCCCGTGTGGCCGCGATTGGCGCTGCGGCTCGCCGGAGGGTGGTCATCGGCGTCGATCGTGCGAGGGTCCCTGCCGATCACGCTGCAGATGCTCTCCATGAGCACAAGCAACAGCACCAGCCGTCGACCGACCAGCATGGCTGGTGTTTTCTCTGGCTTTTCACCTTCGTCTGTGTATGTACCCAGGAACTCACATACTTGTATGTCTTGTGTCTGTGGTACGTCCCCCGTTTGATTTTTATATATGTAGCCACAAAGGGTTCCTACTTCCTAGTAGTACTACGTACTAGGTAGTATGCATATTAATGAACTGCCGGGAGGGAGACCAAACCAGGGGCAAGGCACGGCAAACCAACACAAACAGGGGCACGGGAAAGCACCCACACTTAAGTAGACGGGGTACCATTCACAGTATTCCATTTAAAGACGTTGGTTTCGAATTCAATGAGATATGAGACCACTCAGCCTGAAGTGCTTACGGAACACACTCGAGTCGCTTGGTGTCGGCGGAGCCCTCAAGCACTGGGTTGTCCATCCAATGCCTGAGGGCTTCGGCGACTGGGCGGGGCCGCCACTGTGGTATCTCTTTGTAGGCCTTCTCTAACTTAAGCCCCGAGGCGAGCGGCCGGAGCGCTGCCTGTCCAGCGTTCGAGGTCACCACCGGCGTGAGCATCTCGGTGCTGAGCGTCTGAGGGCCGACGAGCTCGTTGAGGTTCTCGACGATCGCCTTCGTGAACGCCACACGGCCAAGCACCTCAGCTCCACCCACGTTATACACACCGCTCGCTCCCGCCTCTATGAGCATCTTGGTTGCCGATGCGAGATCTCGGTTATACGTGGGCGTGTTCACTTGATCCTCGGGCACGCGCATTTCTTCGGTGGAGCCGGGGCGCAGCTTGCGTGCCACCTGGTACACAAAGTTCTTCCCAGCAGACTCGGGACCGAAGACCACGTTAGTCCGAATGACAATCGCCGTGGGGTCGGCTGCGAGGACCGCCGCCTCACCGTCGAGCTTGCTTTTGCCGTAGACGTTCAATGGGTTGACGGGATCGTCTTCGGCATAGGGCCCGGGCTTCTGCTGCACGCCGCCGCAGAAGACATAGTCCGTCGAGTACCACACCACCTTTGCACCGATCGCTTTGGCAGCGGCGGCGACTGCAGCCGGCCCGTCACAGTTCATCGCCTTGGCTCGCTCCACGTCATTCTCGCATCCATCGACCCAGGTGAAGCCGGCGCAGATGATGACCGTCTCTGGGTAGACGCTCTGCAGCAGCGCCTCCGCCAGCTTCGGCTCCGCCGCCGCCGCTCCCAGGTCGAAGCGCACCATCGACGGCTGCTTGTTGCCGCAGTAAGTGCCGATGCAGTCACGCGCACCAAAGGCCTCGATGATGGCGCCGCCCACCTGTCCCGAGGCGCCGACGACGAGGACGCGGCGGCGCGGCTCCAGCCCCACCAGGTGCGGCCGCCGCGTCGCCAGCGTCGGTGCCGCGATGTCCTTCGCGGACATGATCGGTTCGACACCCTCGGGCACGGGCCACTTGACGTTGAAGAGCGGATCAAAGGGGTGCATGTCTGCCTCGGCGGGCGGGTTGAAGGTGCCCTCCTGGAGGTAGAGCGCGCACGTGTCGTCCTCGAACGTGAAGAAACCGTGACCGCAACCCGCCGGAACGTAGACCTGCTTCTTGTTGTGTTCGGTGAGTAGCACACCGCACCAGCGGCCAAACGTGGGCGAGTCCTCGCGGCAGTCTGCGATCACGTCGTAGAAGGCGCCGCGGACGCAGGTGATGAACTTGCCGTACTGCGAGCAGTGCAGACCCCGCAGCGCGTGCTTCTGCGAAGAGGAGAAGGAGACCTGACGCCACCGCTTCGGCAAAGACGTCTCGGTCGACTCGCCGCGCGGACGGCTCGCGTCGAGGTCCTCGTACTTGGTGTCGTTGTAGAGCTCGTTGAAGTAGCCGCGGCTGTCGCCGTACCGGTCGAACTCAGTCACGCTACAGCCGTGCACCGGCAGCTCACTCGTCTGGGGCGCCATCGGCCTTGTCGTCGGGTGGTGGCGGGCGCTCGAAGAAAGCGCCGTGGCAAATCTGACCCCACTTGTTTTATCGCGATAAAAAAAAGACGATTTCCATGCCGAATGAGAGGTGAGACGTGAGAGACGTCTCTCTACGAAGAGATGTCTCTTTCGACGCGTACCAACCACTTGGAAACGTTGTTCCCTTGTCCCCCATTTCTCGTTCTTGAGCTCTGTGCCCCTTTCACATTCGTCGTGGAACCTATGCTCCCAAAAAAGGAAACCTATGCTCCCAAAAGGAGTCGGTCAAAACGAACGAACATTAATAATTAAATGCATAATTCAATTACAATATAATAATACGTAGTACATAACCATTCGAAATCGAGCAAAAAATTCTTTTTATCATTATCATATCTGTATTGGTATTCGTATATTCAATATTGTGTATAGTGATAGTCAAAAGTCATAGTGATAGTCTCATAGTGACTAATAAATAATATTAATTTAATATAAATATAATATTTTTTTAATAGTCATAGTCATAGTGCGTTTATTTACTTAATAAACTTAATATTAATAATCTAAATCTTTAATCTTAGTCTAAGTCGTAGTGATAGTGTATTGAAATAAGTCTTCACATCACCCCGCCAGCACTCGCGATGACGAGGTCAGATTTTTGAATCGTCTGCGTATTTTGAGTCTTCAGTCTTCATCTGTCCGTACTGAACAATAATTGGCTGAGCTGTCGCCAGTCGGTTCCCCTCACGTATGGCTTAGAGGCTGAACAGGTGTCCATGACGTATACCATGCGCAAAAGCGTGAGTCGTATATCCACATGCCGCACTCTTTCCTCGCACGCTCACCGTGCGAGGAGAGGGGCGGCTTTTCTACCTAGCGGATCTCAACCAGAGGCGCAAATCGCCTGCAGGTCGCGACCGGGTCTACCATACCTCTATCGTCTACAGCTGCTACTTCCTTCTGCGTCTGAGCAATCTCCGCCCTTGGAGATTCGAGCCGCTGGTGCACTCGCCTTCGCTCGTCTCGCTCGCGCAACCCAACGCCCAGCGCCCCCCCCCTCCAAGTCAAAACGGCCAGCGCGCCTCTCCCTACACCCAGCGCGTCTCTCCCTACGCCCTCCCTACTTGAGCGATTTGAGAAAGTCTTCGACGTCGAGATAGCAGAGGAAGACGGTGACGACACACGAGATGACAAAGAGTGAGGCGAACCAGAGTGCCTCGAGGATGCTCATGCCGTCGCGGTGGATGAGCATGTAGAAGAGGATGGGGAGGAGCACGGAGATGAGCATCGAGTTCACCCCGATAAAGGCGGTGAGGTACTGCAGATATCCATACGAGGCGACCGCCGAGAGCGTGCACACGGTCCAGAGCGCGATGCGCAAGCGGAGGACGCTCTGCTCTTGTAGCGGCTCGCCGTTCCTCTCGAGGTAGAGGGTCTCCCCAATGTCGGTGAGGACGACGATGCACATGGGCACGGAGCAGAAGAGCTTGAACGAGATGCCGCCCAGCACGAGAGAGACGAGGATACCGCCGAGGGCGCCGCTCGCGTTGGCGCTCATGTCGCTGGTCATCAGGACGGAGCCCGCGTCTCCGAAGACCGTGTAGCCGCAGATGCCCACCCAGCCATAGAGGAGGAGCATGACGCAGAAGGAGACGACGATCACCTTGTGGAAGTCGCGCGGCGTCTCCATCGAGCAGTACATTGGCGGGAGCGACACGTGGCCCGTGAGACCCGCGAGCATGATCGAGGCGGCCATCGGCACGCCGCCCCAGCGGACGGGAGAGTGCGAGGCCACCGAGGTGGCCCCGAGGGCCTCATAGGTGGTGACGGCGCAGATGAGGAGGACGCAGAGGAATCCAAATGCGGATACAAAGGAGAGGAGCGAGAAGTTGTTGAGCCAGTTGAAGGGGAAGGAGATGAGGATGCAGGCGATGGCAGAGGTCTGGAGCCGCAGCCGCGGCAGCAGCAGCGCCGCATTCTGCCAGACGATCACGTTCATGCCGACGACGGCGAAGATGGTCTCGATGACCGACGAGACGATCACGAGCCATTTGCCGAATTTGCCCATCGCGCGCTCGCCAATCTTCGCATACGACGGTACAGTCTCCCCCTCATGCGCGATGGTCGTGTACGACATGACGATGAGCGAGCCCGTGTATGCGCCATATGCGGTGAGGAGCGCGAGGAGCGGGAGTGCCGCCCAGCCGCAGCACGCGAAGCAGTAGCTCATCGAGAGGAGGACCATCCCAACGTAGTTATTGATCAGGTTGAAGCCCGTCTGCAGGTTTGTGCTCAGGCCGCCGTCGGTGCTCGACCCATCGACGCTCACGACAAACACCTGCTGCGCCGACTCGCGGTGCGCGCCCAAGGAGGGCGAGAGCTTCGGGTAGATGGGGCTCCGTGGCATTTGCGACCACAGGCCCGCATCGAAGCCCCCATCAGACGAATGGCGCCGGACGACACCACCTCCTCCAGAGTGCCGTCGGTTGACGCCGCTGCTCCCGCTCCCGCTCCCGTTCAGAGGCTCGCTGAGCCCGTTGGCCGCGGGCCACATGGCGAATCTCTCAGAGAGTCACGCTCGCCGGGCCGAAAGCCACAACCTGCGAGGTTGGGGTGCGCGCGAGACGAGGAGGTGAACGTGTGGGGCATCGAGGGACAAGGAACTGCTCGCGGGAGAGTGCGGGAGAGTGCGGGAGAGTGCGGGAGAGTGCGGGAGAGTGCGGGAGAGTGCGGGAGAGTGCGGGAGAGTGAGGGAGAGTGCGGGAGAGCCGTGCGGAGAGACGAGTAGAAATGGTTGCGGCTGTGTGGCGAAAGCGGGAGAGGAGGCGGCGGAGGGAGGAGGTGGAGGAGCTGGTGGCAGGGCTGGTGGCAGGGCTGGTGGCAGAGCTGGTGGCAGAGCTGGTGGCAGAGCTGGTGGCAGAGCTGCCGCAGCTGCCGCAGCTGCCGGCAGCCCGCGGCAGCTGACGATGCCGAGGTGGTGCGCCGTGGCAGTCGAGGCTGCGCTCCCGCGGCAATGCTCTCGGCCGTGTGATGCTGGTGGGTGGTGGCGGGGGAGGCGCGCTCGCTCGCCTGTGGCTGTTGCCTTGCCTCGGCCCGCAACTCTCGCAGCGCTCACGCCGCGCTCGCCTCCCCGCTCGCGGCGAGGGCAGCTGCCGGATGCTCTCTCTCAGATGAGGAGCTTGAGCTCACGGCTCGGCTCACGTGGGTAGAAACTGCGCCGAGCTTCTGTCACCCTCTATGCGTAATTGAGGGGCGATAAGCCTCCTCCTGGATGGAATGGAATCCCAGGAATCCTACTTGGTACTGATACTCTACTGTACGCAAGTTTCCTCCACGATGCCGCTGACCGACGCGGAGAACGTGCTCATCGGCGCCATCTGCGGGACTGCGGACACGACGCTGCTGCAGTCGACCAATTACTGGAAGAATGCCCAGCAGCAGCGCCTCCCCTTCACCATGGACCCGCGCGTCCTCTACCGCGGCTACACGGCCAACGTGATCAACAACGGCTTCTGCGTCGCCTCGCAGTTCTTCTTCAACGGCGTGGTGCGCACGGCGCTCACGGGTGGGAGCGAGCGGAGCCTGAGTGACACGGAGAAGATTGGCAGCGGATTCCTCGCCGGCGCCCTCAGCGGCATCATCTGCGGACCCATCGAGCTCATGATGATCCAGCAACAGCGCAAGGGGGGGTCTCTAGGCGGCACAGCCGTTGATGTCGTCAAGGGTGGGCCTGGGGTCTTCTTCCGTGGGACGACGGGGATGTGCTTGCGTGAGGGCATCTACTGCGGCGGCTACCTCGGCATCGTCCCCGTCGTCAGGGAGTACATCACCACGCACTACAAGGAGAGCATAGGCAAGACGGAGGACTCGGCGAGGCTCGCGGCGACGATGATCGCTGGTCCGATCTGCTCCTTCTTCTCGCACCCACCGGACACGCTCAAGACGTGCATGCAGGGCGATGTCGAGCAGACCAAGTACAAGGGGTACGGGCAGAGCGCTGGGGTGCTCACCGCCGAACGAGGCGTCGCGTCGCTCTGGGCCGGAATGCCCTGGCGGCTCTTCAGGCAGTTTTGCGCAATCTTCCTCTTTGACAAAATCTCGGCTGAGGTGGCGCCGATCATGTTCCCACACGCTTTCAAAAAGGACGACAAGAAGTGAATCGAGCCTCGCTGCGCCACCTCCACCTCCAGCGCTTGAGCTGGCTCGATTCGAATATTCTGATTCTCAAATCACAAATGGCAAATGCCATATATTCTTATCAATATTATTGCGCTCGTGGCGAGACCTCACTATCACACACACACACACACACGTATGTATTTGTGTTCTACGCTCAAGTATACTTGTATAGGTACGTTCCTCATCCTAATACTTAATTAACTTAACTCAGACTGAGACTATGACTAAGACTAGCCCATTCTGATTTTGATTCTCTCGAATCATTATGATTATCCTAATAATACTTATAACAACTCCTTCTCGCAAACCTTGTCGACGCATCGCTCTGCTGCCTCCGCGAGCTCCTCAGCAGCCCCACTGAGCACTCGCTCGAGGATCCCCTCACTCAGCTCCTCGAGGAGAGTCCACGGCGTGCTCCCCGCCCGCCGCAGCTCCACCTCAAAGTCGCGCTTCGACTCGAGCGGAGGGAGTGCGTATCTCGTCGGAAGGACGACGGCGCGTCGTGGCGCCCCTCGCGCTGGCTGAGCCTCCTCCTCGCTCGAGGGCTCTGGACTCAACGAACCATCTGCCGAGGCAACCCCTGCCGAGGCAACCCCTGCCGAGGCAACCCCTGCCGAGGCAACCCCTGCCGAGGCAACCCCTGCCGAGGCAA
>MDSY01090429.1_pt1 | contig 17385 bp, 12 predicted proteins | sample 811131 | NCBI WGS metagenome assembly MDSY01 (sample SAMN05326643, study PRJNA326480) | marine metagenome | isolation source: seawater | place: Atlantic Ocean: South West | collected 2010
GTTAAACACATGATATCGCAGTTGATTTTTCGACACTATGTTAAATACGCCGTTTTCCAGTCCGGACACCTCATAACCACCCCCCCCCACCGACCAGACACCATGGCCAGCGAACAACAGAAGGGCACCTTCGCCGTGAAGGTCGGCCTCGCGCAGGTGCGTTACTTTTCTCCGCTCGCACGGACCCCTATGGCGATACTCCGGACGAAGCCCTCTCGCGATCGAAAGTTTCGGCGCTTCGGCTGTCGGAGTTGATGCCGTCACCGCCGTGCCGGCAGCGCGCCGCCGGCGGACGCACGACCTGTTGAACCAGGTTTAGAACGTCTTACGGTTTGGAACCACCATGTTGTGTGCATTGGCACCACAACACGACGTCGCACTCGTCACAGGTGCCCACGTCGCGCCCAGAGACGGCACCGTATGACGTCGATGACGCGTCGGCGGGCGACGTGTTCGGTGGAATTTGAGATTTTTTGATCTTTGAACTCGTGCTTTCGAGGCTTACGCTATAGGACTAAGTGAACTGACCCTGATCCTCCCTCCTCTCAACACCTTCTCAATTACCTACCAATAGATGCTCAAGGGCGGTGTGATTATGGACGTGGTGAACGTGGAGCAGGCGAGGATCGCGGAGGAGGCAGGCGCAGTGGCGGTCATGGCCTTGGAAAGAGTCCCCGCCGACATCCGCAAGGACGGCGGCGTCGCCAGGATGTCCGACCCCACGATGATCAAAGCGATCAAGGAAGCGGTGACGATCCCTGTGATGGCTAAGGCGCGTATCGGACACTTCGTCGAGGCTCAGATCCTGGAATCAGTCGGCATTGATTACATCGACGAGTCCGAAGTCCTCACCCCCGCGGATGAAATCAACCACATCAACAAGCACGCGTTCAAAGTGCCCGTGCTTTGCGGGTGCCGCGATTTAGGCGAGGCGCTCCGCCGCATCGCGGAAGGCTCGTCCATGATCCGCACCAAGGGTGAGGCGGGAACGGGGAACGTCGTGGAAGCCGTGAGGCACTGCCGCGCCGTGATGGGCGACATCCGCCGGCTAGTCGCCATGAGCGAAGATGAAATTTACGTCTACGCCAAGGAAATCAGGGCGCCCCTCGAGCTCGTCAGGCAGACCAAGACTTTAGGCCGCCTCCCGGTGGTGAACTTCGCCGCGGGTGGCGTCGCCACGCCTGCGGACGCCGCGCTCATGATGCAGCTCGGCATGGATGGCGTGTTCGTCGGGTCGGGGATTTTCAAGTCAGGCGAGCCTGCCAAGCGCGCGCGAGCCATCGTGCAAGCCGTGACCCACTACAATGATCCCAAGATCCTGGCGGAGGTCTCGCAAGGATTAGGCGAAGCGATGGTGGGCATCGACTGCAAGGAAATGCACTTCACCTCCTACGCCGCGAGGTCCGAGTAAGTTAACCTTATTTAGGCTAGTTCTGAAAGAGAGAGGGTAGGCTTAATTGTATGCGAAACTACTTCGAGCACTATAAGCATTCCATTCTCACTGCCTGATTCTCTCTTCAAATGCGACGACGCCTTTTTAGTCAAGAAAGGGCACATCCAAAATTAGAACTCGTCCGCGCCGCGCTCCTCCTCACAGCGTGTGCGGTCGCGCGCGGTCCGGGTTCCCTAATCTTCCTTGTCCTGAATAGTAACCAGTAACCGTCCAAGATGACGGTCCTGGAGGATACCGAGCTCAATGTGGTGGATGACCGCATGGCGCTGTTGGCCATCCAAATCTCCTCCTTAGATGAACAATCCGTGGAGCAAAAGCGCCGGGCGATGGAGTTCGCGGCGGCGACTTCGGTGAGCTTCTCGTATAAGAACCTGGCGCGGGTTGACTACCTCGCCCCATTCAGGGACCTGACCAAGCTTCAGCTAGATAACAACTCTATAACAACGATCGAGGGTTTAGACCACTTGACACAACTGAAGTGGCTCGATCTTAGTTTCAATCAGTTGGAGAAAATAGAAGGCCTCCAAGCGTTAACGAAGCTAGAGGATCTATCCTTGTACCACAACAAAATCACAACCATAGAAGGCCTGGAAGCATGCACTGGCACTCTAGTAAGCCTAAGCCTAGGCGAGAACGACATAAGCGAGCTTGGTAAGTTTGACCCGTTGCGAAAACTGACTCAGTTAAGGCTGGCGAACTTCGTGGGCAATCCCGTAACGAGCGAGGAAGATTACGCGCCGTACGTGTTGAGCCGGACGGTTGATTTGAAATATTTAGACCACAGGTTGGTCCGCCAAGCGGCAATCGACAAAGCCCGTGATCAGTACGCTGATGAATTAGCGGAGATCGAAGCCAAGGAGGAAGAGCAACGACAAACGAAACAAAAACAGAAAATCCAAAAACAAAAAGACGACAAAGCGAAAGAGATGAATGTCCTCGGGGTTTCCGATCTGTTCGACGACATGCTGAGCAAGGACCCTGAGTTTGAGAAGCTCCGGAAGTTGCCCTCTGAGAAAGAAGGTGGGGTTTTGACGAAAGGCCTCCCGCTGTTCCGAGAAGCCTTCGAGCACCTCGTGGAGGAGTTCCAGAAGCAGCTGGAGAAACAGTTTGAATTGAAAAAATTAGAAACCAAGGAGTGGCGGGAAGTGCTAGACAGCGCGTTGCACGAGAAGAACACGCAAGCTAAACTTCTGGTGAAGAAACTGTTAACGGAAAAGAAACACGCGTTCCGTGCGCTTGAGTTAGACGAAGAACGGAACGGCCAGGGGCTTGACCAGGACCAGCAAATAGGCGCCGAGCCGGCGAACATCAAAGCCGAAAACGTCGAAAACTTGAAACGGATCAAACAAGTGTTGCGGGAGGCAAAGAACGCGGCGCGGAGTGAACGGTTGAGGGATTTGAGAAGTGTCACAGATGAAGGTGATGACGAAGTAGAGCAGCTGGACAGTGAATCTGATGATAGTGACTTGGACAGCGACGACGGTGACTTGGACGATGACAACGGTAACTCGGATGACGATTCGCAACACGGCAAGAGTTTCGACGACGGCAACTCCGATTCCGATGAGAGCGAGATTGACGTTTTCGAGTCCACAGGAAGATGGCTACGCAAACGAAACTTGAAAACCAAGGAAAAGCTCCTCGCCATCGAGCTGCACTGCGCTGATTTCACCTCGGAGTTGATTTTCGAGTACGACCGGAACTACAGCGACATTTGCGACAAGAGCCGGCAGCTCATCGTGAACCTTTTCACGGAGATGCGCGCAAACGAAGACGTGTACTTCGCGGAGATGTCCGAGAACGCCACAGTGATGCTGGAGCAGTTCAGCACGGGTAAGCTGGACGAGGTGTGTGACGAGGACGCCAATGTTGTGCTTCAGGACAAGGACACGTTCATGAACGCCGTGCGGGCGCACCACGACTTCCACGTGAACGCGATCGACCAGAGGGAAGACCAACTGGGCACGGAGGAAAAACGACGCCTGGAGAAGGTGATGGCTGACTTGAAAACATGGGAGCGCGAGCGTAACCGATCGCGGGTGAACGAAATCATAACCTTGTGGGAACGGACCGCAACGCAAATCGATGAGTTTTGCGGCGAGGAAGACGATGACGACGAGGAGGAGGCTCAGTGAAATATTTAATCGGAATAATATTTATCGATAATCAGAATGAAAATATACTTCAATAAATCTTTAATCAAACTTCGTCCGCGGTCTTCCCTTCCCAGCCGCGGTCGCGGCGGCGTTCAAGGCGTGCCTTCCGTCCGCGTGTCGCGGCTTTTTCTTTTTCTTTTCCCCAGAGCCATCGAACGAACGCGGGGGGCGCTGTTCAAAACGGCCGGCGCTAGGATCTCCGAAACTTCTGCCGCCGCCTCTCCCTGCACCACCTCTGCCTCCCCCAATAGAACCTCTGCCACCCCCCCCTCTGCCCCCCGCACTCCCCTCTTTCTTCGCCCGTTCCCTTTCCCGTGCCTTGTCTTCACGTCTCTTTTCGCGTCGCTCGAGAATGTCCCTCTCCTCTTCCCTTTTTCGCTTCAACTTTTCGCGAATGATTTTCGGAACAAGCTCGTCGTCCGAGTTGTCGTCCGAGTTTTCCCCGGGCAACACGCTGAGCTTCTTCTTCTTCGGCTTGTTGGACTCAGAGTCGGAATCTGAATCGTCGTCGGAAAGATCGCCAAGTGCCGTTTCGAATGACGTCTTCTTGGCAGATTTCTTGCCATCCCCATCCTCCCCATCATCACCACCTTGCTCCTTCTTTAACTCCTTCTTTGCTTTTATTTTCGCCACACGTTCGGCGTCTTTCTCGCCCGTGCGGCCGCCCACGCCGTTCGCCTTGATTTTCTTAGCCAACTCCACTAAACTGGCTTTGTCCTCCTCTTCGTGCTTAAATTCACACGCCTCGCCGAAGGAGCACTTGCCTAAGTTGCACCAGTCCAGACACGCGCCTTTCATGCGACAAACGTTCATTGTGGCTTTGTACTCTCTCCTTAACTGCTTTAAATTTTTGGCTCTTTGCTCTCGCTCCTCGCGCGCGAGTTTCATTTGTTTGAACTGCTCCTTCGCTTCCCTTTGAGCTCTCTTTTTCTCCGCGATTCCGGTAGAGCCGCCTGCTTTCTCGAACTTCAGCCGCTGGCGGGTTTTAACAGTGGTCCAGGACTTTGAAGTTTCTTCGTTTGTGCCGGCGCACTGGTCGACGATGTTCATGAAATGGCCTTTCGAATCTAAAAGTTTCAAGGCCTCGGCATGTGTACCGGCCACGTTTGTGTCTTTTACTGCCTTGCGGAACACGTTCGCGACGGCGACGTAGTCCCTGGCTTTGAGGAATTGGCCCCTCGCGCCGTTTGTGTCGGTTTTTAAACACTCGCTGAACCAGGAAACGAAGTTGGCTTTGCGCTTGGCTTTGCCGATTGGCTGGGCGGCGGCGGCGGCATTACTCTTGGGTTTGTCCTTCCCTCCACCGTCGCTCTTCTCCTTCGTTTCCTTCTTTTCTTTCTCTTCCTTCTTCGCCTTCGCCTTGGCGGACGGCATGGTGGCGGCGGACGCGCGCAGGCGGGAGTGAGGGGAGCGGCAGGGTGTCGGAGTTGTTGCCGAATCCGATGCTTTTCACGACTGAGAGAAATTATGATTCGACAAAAGAGGAATGACATAAATTATTACAGCACCTCGGCGCTACGACTGCTACGACTTCCCCCCCCACGACTTATTCCCCTTCTGCCCCAAAAGCTGTTCCACTTCCCTTTTATCTTCCAAGCGCCGCTTCTCCAACTCTCGAACTAGCTCAGTTAAGTCCCTTAAGCTCCGCTGTTGCATTCCGATCATGGAAAGATTCGCGGCGCGCTCGTCATCCGCGGCTTTTTGTTTCTTGAAATCCTTCTCCGCGCTCTTCTGTTGTTCCCAATACACCAACCCCCCGGCGACACCGAACACGAACGCTTCGCCGATAAATTCAGCCGAAGCATTCAACGCCTGGTCTTCAGACATGACGGTCGGTTTCGTTTTCGAAGTGAGTTTCATGCGGCGGCCGCTTGATGAGATTATTGGCTCAGATGGGGTGCTCATTATGCCTTGGTAAATCGTATCCGCCCGCAACGCCGCGGCGATCCCCAGACTTCGCAACGTAGGGTTGCTCACCATAGAGCCCTTCAGCTGCTTCGCCAGCGGTTTTGAAACAGTCTTCAGAACTAAACTGAACCCTTTGATGTAAAGTGCCATCCTGCCAGGTGGTGGACACGCTTCTTCTCAATCCGACAGATAGTCGTATTCCCTCGGAAAATGAATTTGGATGCCGACTCCCGCACCCGTCAGCTGTACACCCTAACCCCCAACCACCTCACCGCTACGCGTTTCGGACGTCCGCGGGTGGCGTCCTCGCCTCGTGCGCGAATAACAGCCTCCAGCACCGTGGCGGTACGCACGTGCCTGGTTGGGTACGCGCCCCGCGCCACCCGAAATAAATTGCCTCACCTTGCTTCGTTTTCTCCCAAACTTGGCAGCGTCTGCTGAAAAGGAACCCTAATTCGTTCTCGCCGCGCACTTCCGCGGGCGCCGCGCGGACAACACCGAGTCCGGACTGACATCCTCACACAGGGCCTGGTCGGTGGCGACGCGAGGAATGGCGGGCGAGAGGCGCAGCCGCCGTGTTAGCGGTGGCAGCAAGCCCTCTGCGACCGATGAGGAGGATGAGATTGTCAAGTTGCAGGCGGAGCGCGCTGCTGCAGCGAAAGCGGGCCCGTCTAATGCGGGCGCGGGCAAGTACGCGGGGTACGCCAACGAGCTCGCGGATGAGGAACCCGAGGAGGATGAACCCGTGAGGTACGTGCATTGCCTTTTTTGTGTGAAACCGATCACCGCGCAGCTCGTTCGGTGGACCACGACTGGCCAATCGTCGTCGCGCGAGAATCTACGCGCGCGAAACATTCTTAAGATTCTCCACCAACACTTCCCAACACATCCTCACAAACTCACACTCATACCCCCTTGTTCCCACAACATTCACAGGAAAGCGCCTTTATCTTCGTTCACCGCGCCCAAGGCGATCATAAACGACCTTCCCGTCGCGGCGGAGGAGGAGGATACTGTCGAAGCTCGGTTTGGGGGATCCCGAAGAGTGGTGGATCGCGAATCCGACTACAGCAAACGACGGTTCAACCGTACGTTGTCACCCACCAAAGACCAGGGGAACACGTCGTATGCGGACAGGTTACGTGAGTCCCAGCTCGACCGCGAGCGCGATAACACGATGCGGCAGATTGCGCAGAAGCAGCGGGAAGAGGCAGAGAAGGCGGCGGGCGAGGCGCGGTTAGCGGTGAAAACAGCCAAGGAATCGGCGGTCAGGGCGCTGGTCACGGGCGAGCCTAGTGGTGACGTGCAGCAAGGGAAGGGGAAACGCGAGCGAACAGAGGGGTGGGACGACAATGCCGACGGCAAGCGATTGAAATCAGAAGGCGAGTGGGAAGACCAGCCTCCCGCCGCCGCCGCGCCTCCCACTCGCCGGCGGAACCGGTGGGACGCCACGCCCGCGGACGTCGCGTCTCAAGGTGGCGCGACGGGAAGGCGACAGAGGAGCAGGTGGGACGAAACCCCCGCGAACGTGGGAGCTGTAGATGCCACGCCCACGCACTTCGGCGCTGGAGGCGAGACCCCATTGATGGTCGGCAGCGAAACACCCGGCCCCGGGCAACTCACCGGGATGATGACTCCCGACGCGCATGCTCTCGCCGCGGCCGTGGCTGCCTCTGGCGCCGCCCCTATGACCCCTGAGCAGTACAACGCGTTGAGGTGGGAGCGTGAAGTAGAGGAACGAAACAAGCCCTTAAGCGATGAGGACTTGGATGCGATGTTGCCGTCTGACGGGTATAAACTTTTGGCGCAACCGGAGACGTACGTACCTGTAAGAACGCCGGCGCGAAAGTTAATGGCCACCCCTAGTATACACGGCGAAACCCCTGGCGGGTTATACTCCATGCCTGATGAGGACCGAGGCCAGCAGTTCGACATCCCCGACACCCCCGAGGGGCTTCCCACGATGAAGCCGGAGGATTACCAGTACTTCAGCGCGTTGCTGAAACCCGGAAACGAATCACAATTAAGTCAAGAGGAAAAAACCGAGCGCAAAATCATGAAGCTTCTTTTGAAGGTTAAAAATGGGCAGCCGAGGGAGCGGAAAGGTGCGTTGCGGCAGCTCACAGACAAGGCGCGTGAGCTAGGCGCTGGGCCTTTGTTCAACCAGATCCTCCCACTGTTAATGTCCCCCACCTTGGAAGACCAGGAGCGGCACCTCCTGGTGAAGGTGATCGACAGGATTTTGTACAAGCTCGATGAGCTAGTCCGCCCGTACGTACACAAGATTCTAGTCGTCATCGAGCCGCTGTTGATCGACGAGGACTACTATGCGCGCATCGAGGGGAGGGAGATAATCGGGAACTTAGCCAAAGCCGCAGGTTTAGCCACCATGATCGCCGCCATGCGACCCGACATCGACAACGTGGACGAGTACGTGCGGAACACAACGGCGCGGGCGTTTGCGGTTGTGGCGCAATCGTTGGGCGTTCCGGCTTTACTGCCGTTTTTAAAGGCAGTGTGCGGGTCGAAAAAGAGCTGGCAAGCCAGGCATACAGGGGTCAAAATCGTGCAGCAGATTGCGATTCTGCTGGGGTGTGCTTCCTTGCCGCATTTGCGATCCCTAGTGGAAGCCATCGAGCACGGCTTAAGCGACGAGAACCAGAAGGTGAGAACCATCACCGCATTGTCAATTGCGGCGCTCGCAGAAGCCGCGGCGCCGTACGGCATCGAATCCTTCGACTCCGTGTTGAAGCCACTGTGGAAAGGCATCAGGGCACACAGGGGGAAGACTTTGGCTGCTTTTTTGAAAGCTATAGGGTTCATCATCCCCCTGATGGACGCTATGTACGCCAACTACTACACAAGAGAAGTTATGGTGATTTTAATCAGAGAGTTTGCCACCGCGGATGAGGAGATGAAGAAGATCACGCTAAAGGTGGTCAAGCAATGCGTCGCTACCGAAGGCGTGGAGGCGCAATACGTACGAGATGAAGTCATGCCTGACTTCTTCAAGCACTTCTGGGTCCGGATTATGGCCTTGGATCGCAGAAATTACAAAGCTCTTGTCGAAACCACACTAGAACTCGCGTTAAAATGCGGAAGTAGCGACGTGATTTCAAAAATCACAAACGAACTCAAGGACGAAAGCGAGCCGTTCCGGCGGATGGTGATGGAGACGGTGACGAAAGTTATCGAGAAGCTTGGGACGGCTGATATTGATACGCGGTTAGAAGAGCTGCTCATTGACGGCGTTTTATACGCGTTCCAGGAGCAGACCGCGGACGATGGGGACGTTATGTTGCACGGGTTTGGCACCGTCGTCGTCGCGCTAGGCACCAGAAGCAAACCGTACCTCCCCCAGATCTGCGGCGTGATTAAGTGGCGGCTTAACAACAAAAGCGCGGAGGTGCGGCAGCAAGCGGCTGATTTAGTGTCACGAGTCGCGTTCGTGATGAAGCAGTGCGACGAGGAACAGCTGTTGGGGCATTTAGGCGTCGTGCTGTACGAGTACCTGGGGGAGGAATTCCCTGACGTTTTAGGGTCAATTTTAGGCGCGTTAAAGGCGGTGGTCAACGTCGTCGGGATGAGCAAGATGACCCCACCAGTGAAGGACCTACTCCCAAGACTGACCCCCATTTTAAAAAACCGCCACGAGAAGGTCCAGGAGAACTGCATTGACTTGGTGGGGCGGGTCGCGGATAGGGGCGCGGAGTTTGTGCCTGCCAGGGAGTGGATGCGCATATGTTTCGAGCTTCTCGAGATGTTGAGAGCGACTAAAAAAAACATCCGACGCGCCACCGTGAACACGTTTGGATACATCGCGAAGGCAATCGGGCCTCAGGACGTGCTTGCGACGCTGTTGAACAACCTGAAGGTCCAGGAACGGCAGAACAGGGTGTGTACTACCGTTGCGATTGCGATCGTGGCGGAGACGTGTTCGCCCTTCACCGTGCTGCCCGCACTGATGAACGAGTACCGGGTGCCTGAATTGAATGTCCAGAACGGCGTATTGAAGAGTCTTTCATTCTTGTTTGAATACATCGGCGAGATGGGCAAGGACTACGCGTACGCGGTGACGCCTCTGTTGGAAGATGCCTTGATGGACCGGGACTTGGTGCACCGGCAGACCGCGGCGGTGACGGTGAAGCACTTGGCGTTGGGGTGCGCCGGCTTGGGATGTGAAGACGCCGTGATCCACCTACTAAACTACGTGTGGCCGAACATTTTCGAGACGTCGCCGCACGTGATCAACGCGGTGATGGATGCGATTGAGGGATGCCGCGTGGCGTTAGGATCAGGCGTGATGCTCGGCTACGTCCTACAGGGCCTCTTCCACCCCGCTCGAAAGGTTCGAGAAACGTACTGGAAGCTGTACAACTCCGCGTACATCGGGGGGCAGGAACAGCTCGTACCGTTCTATCCACAGCTGGAAGACGAAGGCGAGAACACGTATAGGAGGCACGAGTTGGACGTGTTTCTGTGACGTATCGTTGATTTTTCCCTGTAATGAATGTACGCTCTTTCCGATTGCAAATATATCTCTCTTCCCTTCACCCCATCAAAATCAATCAAAGTCCGAGTCTTCATCCTCAGAGTCGTATTTCGTGAACCCATAGGTGATTCGTTTCGCGCGTTCCGCGGCTAACACTTCCTCTTCATCTTCTGAATCATCTTCGCGTTTCTCCCGCACCGCGACAATCCCGGCGGTGAGCAACATGCCTTCAAGTTTCGCGGTGGGAAAGTCATCCTTCGCCCCGAGTTCTTCGAACCCCACGATCCGGTCATAGGCCACGCCGTTGCGGAAAAACACGATGCAAGGTAACACTTGAATTTGTAGCTTGTCCACGAAGAACGGCGCGTCGGGGGCGTTTATTTTGATAAACTTGGTGTCGAAGTACTTCTTTGCTAAAATACTTAAGTGCTTGTCAACGATTCGGCATCGCTCAAACTCCTGGTGGTAGAAATGGCAACACACCTGGAAAGCTGATGTGACTTCTGGCAGAAACTCCTGCTCATTCACGTCAATATAAGTCCCGTGCCCCTTCCTCTCCATCTCCCGCCGCTTCTCGTGTTCCTCCTTCATCTGCTGTATCCGCTCCTTGTGCAGCGCATGAAGCTCGGGGTCGTCCTCCAGATCCTCCAAGTCGTACGTAACAGGGCCCATGTTTCCAGCAGCTTGCTGTTCCTGGTCGGTTTCTTTCATGTAGTTCCTCGCCGCGGCTTCCATCACGTTGCCGTAGTTCAACGAGTGCATCGTATTTCGGAAACTGTTGCCGTTCATCTCGTAGTTCGACACGGACGTTTTGCCGGAGTCGCCCATGGTGGAAGCTTGTTTCTTGTAGTCGCACGCCAAACACGAAAAAAAAGTTGACTCGAGATCGCCGAGTTGAGCGCGCTGAACGTCACGAGAAGTGTATACGCTGTGGGTACGAACGCGGTGCTTGCCGTGTACTGGACTTCACCGTGTACCGACGTGAAGTGCTCAGGCGGTCGTGCGCCGTGTGCTCGTGTGTGACGCCTTCGGTACGCGAAGAGGAGGTAGATCTTCCCCTTTTTTTGAAAAAGCCAGCCGAACTTTTGAAACCAAGCGACTTTATCAGAAATTGCAGGTGGGACAACATCTTGCCTCCCAGATCCCACGCCAGACTGAGTCGCACCGGGTCTTGGCCGCGATGGTATCGGTACGTCTCATACTGCACCCCCCGATTGCTCGTAATCACCGCGCGTGCTTCCCCGCATGGATTGATATGTCACGTATGCCACCTATCCACGGTTCCGCCAGGGTGCCTTGGTTTTTCTCGCCAGGCCGCGGCCTGCGTTCAACGTCCACGGCCCTTCGACTGACCTGAGGTCCTACCGTCTTCCCTTTCAATCTCTTCTTCTTACCCCTCACGCAGACCGACCAGGTCACAGGGACGACGTTATCGTCGTCCACAGGGGAAGGCACCCAACCTGCAACGCCCCCCCCTCCCCCGTACGAAAGCGTGGTGCTGGACGACCCGCCTGGCGAGATGGCGGCACCTGAATCAGCGCAAGCAGAGGTGACACAGAATGCAAAGACTGCACCTGCACCTACAACTGCACCCACACCTGTAACAACCACCACCAGCGCTGCCGCGGGGACAAAACCCTCCACTGAAAGCGCGTTTGAATCTTTCACGGTGGAGGTTGGCGCGGCTGAGAAGGTTGGCGACGGGATGAGCGCGTTCGCGGCGTACCCCGTGTTGACGGAAACGTCCACGACGAAAAGACGCTTCAGCGACTTTACGAAATTGAGACGCACGTTACAAAAAACACACCCAGGATGCATAGTCCACCCCCTTCCCGATAAGGTGGTCACTACCTCGCCGTTCAACGCCGAGTTTCTGGAACAACGGCGAAAAGGGTTGGACAAATTCATGACTGAAATCACGGCGCATCCCGTTTTGAAAAAAAGCGAACACCTCGCCGTGTTTCTGACCCCAATGGAGAGCGGCGATGTGAATGGTGATGCGACTGATACTCATGACAACAACGGTGATGGTGTCAACTCCACTGCCTCGAGCGACCCGAGCCACTCCAGGAACCCTAGCGCACCGGGGACGCCGTCGAAAACAGGCGGTCAATCGCCCCTGGGGTCCGTGGCTACCGATGAGGCTTGGTACCAAAAAGGCGCCGCAGGTACGGCGTTGAGCGCGGTGGACGGGTGGTTCAAGCAGGTCACCGCGAGCGCTGAGTCGTTCGTGCACGGCGCATCACCGGACACCGTGTTGATGGAAGAGGAACCGTCTTACCTGGAGGCGAGCGAGTATCTGTTGAAGCTTGAGGAGCGGCTGAAGCGAGCGACGAGAGCGAGCGACGAAGTCGTTTCGTCGATTAATAGCGGCGGTTTGATCGTGGGTAACTTTGGCGAGAACGCAGTGTTGCTTGGGGACTGCGAAGAGAGGGGGGCGAAGATGCTGCTTGGGGAGACTGCTGGGGGGTTAGGGCAAGCGTTCCGGCAGGTTGGCGCCGCCGCGATATCCACGCGAGCGGCGCACGAGTTGAACGCGGAAAAGTTAGCAAACGAATTCAGGGCGCCGTTAAGGGACGCGCTGGAATTAGTCAAGGCGGCGAAGGAGGCTGTTGATTTGCGGTCAGAGGCGCTGCTGAAGGTACAGACCACCCGGGCGCAGGCGGAGAAGAAACGAGTGAAGTTGGAACAGGCGCTTGAGAAGAATTCGACAGGCGATGGGAGTACTGTGGGGAGTACTGATGGTACTTCAACCGGTGACGCTCCGCCCGCGCAACCGTCCAACGGCGGCTGGTTCGAAAAGCTAGCTTCCTCCACCACCAAAGCCCTGACCCGGCCACAAGAAACCACCGAAGACTTACAGAAAGACCTTTCAAACGCGGAGGCGGCGAAAGAGCAGGCGAAGGAGAGGTACGACACGATCAAAGCCACGATGCAGCAAGAGCTTCCGCGGGTGCATCGGCAGCTGGAGGGAATTTTGAACGCCGCGTTTTTTTGCGCGCAACGCAGATTCACGGAACTGGCGCGTTCGCAGGCGGCGGCGTGGGAAGCCGTTATGCCTGGGTGCGCTGACGTGGAGGCGCTGGACCCACCACCCATGCCCACGCCCGCAGAAGGCGTGGGGGCCGCGATCGCGCGGAGTCTAGCGGGGGTGATGGGCACGGGGAGCCCGGCGATTTCGCCGGAGGAACAAAAAGCGTAGAGATTTCGTTGTTAAAAAAACAAAAGTAAAAGTAGTCATCCTCTCCATACCATCCCATCTTCCCATTGTGTTTCGCGCCGATGTTCGTCGTGTCGCACGCGCGGCTGGTACCTGTGACGTTTGTCTCGGCGCGTCGTCGGTCTCGGCACTCGGCGACCCGGGCGACCCTGTGTTCGGTGGCGCTTGGGGCCGACGGCAATGACGGTAACTCCGTGGTTTCGTCGAAACAATCGGCTGCGACAAGACGGGCAGTGCTCATCGCGGGCACAGCAGCTTTCACGTCGTCCCCTCGCCCTGCACGGGCGCTCGACACGTACTCCGGCGTCGGCCTGGAGGTGTTCGTGGACCCTGCTGGGTCTGTGAAAGTAGTAGAGGCGTTCGGTGCGGGGTACGCGAAACAACAAGGACCGGCGTGGGATGCAGGCATCAGATTGAATGACAGTATCCTCGAAGTTGATGGCAAATCACCGACGACGCTCGGCGGTCTGGCCGGTTTCGCGGACGCGCTGCGCGGTTCAACAGGCTCTACGGTATGCGTGAAGATCGAAAGAAAAGTGAAACGCGAAAGGGTGGTTGATGTGGTTGAGATTACTCGAGGTGAAGTAGAACCCTCCGCGAGGTCATGCTTTGTCTCCACGTGTAAAAGAGTGTAGATTATTATTAGTATTATTGTTACTGTCCCGTCACCGTCGTCTCCTCTCCAGCGGTTTCTCCACCAGGTACGTCGTTTCTCTCATTTCAGTTATTTTTGATGCCATCCTTGGCGGTGCTATGTGCGTCGCGTCTTCGCTGCCCAAAACCGAAACCGTCAACCCAAGCGGTTCGTACAAGGAACGAACGTCGCGCTCGCTCACCGAAAACGGAGGACCCAAAGAGTTTTTCGATGAAACTTTTTTCGATTCCTGGTCAGTACCACTCCCTTCCTTAGTATTGGTACCACCATGATCATGCGTCTCTTCGCGTTTCTCGTACTCCGTGGTGACGAGAAGTATGCGACCTCCCGGTGCTATCCGTTGCGCGATGACGTTTGCGTATCTTGAACGCATTGACGGGTCGACCGCGACGAGCGCGCCTCTGTCCCACACGGCGTCGAACGCCGGCCCTCCACCAGCGGCGAACCTCAAGCACTCCTCCGTGAATGAAATGCTGTGCCTCGAGCCTACCCGGGCGTCAGACGAATACGAAGCGTACGAATCGAGGTCCTTTTCTGGTTGTTTGGAACGAAGTGCTAGACGAGTCCTGATATCGCCCACTCGATGCCCTTCGTCATCACCATTTTCGCCGGCTTCGTAACTCACGGACAGACTTGTAGACGTGTCACCGACGTCCACCTTTTGTTGTTCCAAGCTAAACACGTCCCCCTCCACGATTGAAATGTTCCCAGATATGTGTACTTTTTTTATTCCGCCCGTGTTCATAGGAGGGATGCCGCCTGCAGTGCTGGTCGTTCGCGGCAACCCGCCAGCGTCGAAGAACCCCCTCGCCGCGGCGCCGCTCAGCTCGACGCCGATCACTCTGTGCCCGCACGCGGCGAGCCAGGTCATGTCGGTGGAAGCGCCGCACAGAGGCACTAACACTCTTCTGGACGGCTCGGGAGGCGACGTGACCCCAGTGCCGAGCAAAAACATCTTCTGCAAACGAAGAGTAGGGTGGACATGAGTTAGGTGGAAGCCAGGAGGGTTTTTTAAGGTGGTGACGGACGCGTCTGAAGTTCGCACAGTCTTGTTGTCTTCGGTGAACGCGTTTTCCCACTTTGCGTGCCAGAAGTTAGCCGCGGCGGCGTGCACTTCTGCGTCCACGGGGGGCTCTTCAGCCGATTGATTAGGTATCACACGAGTCTCTTGTTTGCCTGATGTAGACCTCTCTGATGGAGTATTCACCGCGGCGTTGACGCTTCGCGCGAGGGTTGCGAACATCGCGGCGCTCACCAACACTGTGGCGTGTTTTGGCGATGATGACTGCGTTTCCACAGACCGTTCGCCTCGCAACGCGTTTGTGTTCGATCGTCGCGAACGACCTTTATTTCGATCCCAACGCCTGTTGTTATCGCCGCCGAGCCATCCCACGTGAGGCGCCAGGAAAGCGCGTGTCATGTCGGATGCTCCGCTGATGAGCTACGAGCGGAATCCACGTCAGACGCTTGCTAGGAGATCTCTTGCTAGGCAACCCTCTATTCCCTTCAGTCCGAGTCGCTGTCGGAGACGGGGCAGCACTTGGTGCACCACGAAGCGCCGTGGGGAAAGTTCACCTGGTTGTTCTCCAGTGTCTCTTTGCAACGCGCGCAAGTCTTCGTCTCCATGGTCGGTGCGCTCGTGTGTGAGCATCTCGTTGTTATTTTCCTTGCGGAGGAAGAAGAAATATCGAGTTTACGGATTGTTCCGACTACCAAGCTGTGATGCCTCGATCGTGACGAGGATAAAGTTCCCAGAAAGGAATTCCCTTCCACTTCGCACGACGCAGACCCTCCCCAAGGGCCGGCATGTCATCCCACCTCGCGCCCATGGCGTCTCACAGGGTGGCCTCCGCGCGACTACATTGTCGTGCAACGCGCGGTGTCACCGCAACAGCGCGCCCTCTGGAACCCACCACCGGGGCTCGATTCTCTTTTTCCACTCGTCGGAATCGCCGGAAAGGTAAACCTCTCCGCGTCGGGGCCGTGGACGATGCCCCAGCGGGCGAGACCGTGGACAGTACCACCCTCCGCCCCACCCCAGCCACGGTGGAGTTCACCCTCCTCCCTGACGACACCGCGACGGTCCCTTGGACGGAACACATGCGCTGGCTTTTTACTAGATTGGATCGGGCGTTGGGGCCGCTGGAGCTCGTTCCTCTGGACGCCGACCTAACAACGAAAATCTCTGAGAGATCTATCCGTCTCCCACGCGTCGAGTCCTGGGTGTACAAATCACCGTATGCACGTCGCATACGCTTCACGTACGTAGACGAGGGAGAGGAAAAGCAAATATTCAACGCGGTCGTTTACCCAGAACCAGTGGATTGGAATAATGAAGGATTGAATGATGGAATGGATGCGTTGAATGATGAATCTCGCGAAAAAAGCAAAAATAAAAGAACCACGCATTTGGGGGATTGTCCGTTGCTCGGCGTCGACCTATTATGCCTGGGAAAAGGCAAGAACATCCTGGTAGGCTTGGACCTCCAGCCCTTATCCGAGGAAAGTGCGTATGTGGATAGATACGTCTCTGACTTGCAAACAGTCAGGGATAAATTCGCAGATTTAAACATCACGCAACCGAGTTCACGTTTCTACGACGACGCGCAATTTTTCTCATCTGCAATGTTGTTTTGTCGGCCGGACCCGCCCGCGATGGCAGCAATGGCAGCTATGACCGCGGCTGCCGCGGCTGGCGTGGAGTCCATTCCAGGGCAGTTCGCGGACGACGTGTGCGATGCGGAAGGGGCTTCTTGTGGAGCTGGGCTTGTGCGGGAAAGAACCTTGGACGCGGTCAAGGCGTACACTGATTTGTTTTTGGAGTTGCTGAATGTACAAAGGGATGGAGATTTAATTGATGACGAATCATCGTCACCCGACCTCGTGTCCAACGTCGTGGCGCTGGAGGAGAACCAGAACATCTACGACAGGAACGGGTTGGAAAACTCGCGAACGAAAGCCGTTCAAGCTTCCGTGTGGGATGCAATTTACGCCATCGAAAACGAATTGATCGCGACGCTCCCACAAGATTTCGGATCGGAAATGACCGAGCAGGTGGCGCGAGTGGATGGGAAAAGCGCTGTCGCTGAGGCACAGGAACGGCTGGGGGTGGAGGAAGTGCGGGCGGGGAAGGTGTTTGGCGATAGGGCACGTGATGCTCCAAAAAGAATTCTAAGCGTCCTTGAAACCGCCACGCAACATGACGGACACGATGCGTGGCAAAAATCACGCGACCCCGCCCTTTTGCTTTTCGAAAGCTGGTTCGGGAAAGCCTGGGGCGAGAAGATGGCGAATGACGTTTTGTTTCCCACGGGGGCGGCAGTCGCGGAGCTGGAGGCGAGAGGAAAGGTAACTGACTGATTTGCAAATAATCAGGGGGACGCGATGAAACCGATGTAAGACGGAACCCGAAAGATAGGGAGACAATAAGACGTGTACAATATGTAGAATGACTTGAAAGACATACTGATGTGATGCTTCCATATATTGTTGAGCTCCAAC
>MDSY01119207.1_pt1 | contig 17382 bp, 17 predicted proteins | sample 811131 | NCBI WGS metagenome assembly MDSY01 (sample SAMN05326643, study PRJNA326480) | marine metagenome | isolation source: seawater | place: Atlantic Ocean: South West | collected 2010
AAAATTCACTAGGTTGAAAATAATTATTCACTCTTTCCATATCCCCGTGAAGATTTTCTCTAGGTTCGTAAACATAGTCAAAACTAAACTCAAAAGGGTCAAGTGACATTTTCTCACAACTTGAAAAAATTTCTTTTAATAATAATGATTCTTTATCGTTTAATTCGCCTGTAATATAACCATCCTTTTCTAAGGATGGAATCTGATCTAAAGTCTTATTGCTTTCTTTATAAAATTTTTTAGAATTATACAAATGAACGTCCCATAGCATTTTAGACATAATTGCCTTATTTTTAAACAAGGTTGCATGCTCTGGTAATCTAGAGCTATAGCTTAGCTGCTCAATTTCGTTTAAGTATTTTTTAAGATCTTTTTCATCCATTTTTGTAGATTAGCATAACTTGTACCTTTTAAAAAAATAAATTATTTCATTCATTTATTCACTCAAACCTATGATTAAATTATTTTGACTAATGTATATTGAATGGGAATATACATGGGAATATGAAAATCCTGATACTCAAATAGACAGGGATATTACCTTACACTATTCTTGATAATGGCCTTCGTTTAGATTCAAATATTATGTCAAAGACCATAATATAAGAGCGGACTGGGAGTAAAAGAGTAACTTTGGAATTTAAAAACAGTAATTATATATTAACCACAGATATGCGAAAGTTCAGAGAAAATTTTAATAAAGAATTCGATTAATTAAATGATAAAGCGTACTATACTCGTATCAATAAATATTTAAAATTACATTAAAGTTATGTCATACAGAACAAATATACATCCATATATTCTCTCTGGAGGTTCTGGGAAAAGGTTATGGCCTCTTTCGAGGTCTCTATACCCCAAACAATTTGTAAGTATAAAAAATAAAAATTCTCTTTTTCAAGATACTCTAAAGAGACTAAATGACCCAATGTACAGTAAACCAAATGTAATATGTAATATTGAACATCGCTTTATGGTTCGGGATCAAGCAAAAAGTATCAGGTTAAATTTAGGTAGTATTTTTTTGGAACCAGTAGGGAGAAATACAACCTCTTCGGCAATAATATCCTCTACCAGCACAGATAAAGATAGCCTGATACTCCTCATACCTTCAGATCACGTGATTAAAAATAAAAAAATTTTTAACGAGTCAGTTAAGAGAGGCATAAAGTTTGCGCAAGAGGGAAAAATTGTATTATTTGGTGTTAGGCCAACAAGAGCTGATACTGGTTTTGGATATATATCTGTTAAAAAAAATATGCAACATTTAGTGCATGATATTAGCAAATTTATAGAAAAACCAAATGAAAAAAAAGCTAAAAAATTACTTAGCTCAAAACAAGTTTTTTGGAATTCAGGAATATTCTTGTTTAAAGCATCAACTCTACTAAAAAATGCTGAAAAATTTTGCCCTGAAACTCTTCAAAATGTAAAAGACTCTTTAAAACATAAAACTTTTGATAGTGAATTTTATTACCTAAATAATAAATATTTTTCTAAAAGTAAAGATATATCTGTAGACTACTCTATTATTCAAAAATCAGATGACTTGATGATGAGTGAATTAAAAACAGACTGGAATGACATGGGTACTTGGGATAGTTTTTGGCGTTATAGTAAAAAGGATAAAAATAATAACGCTGTAGATGGTAAAGGTTATATTCAAGATTGTGATAATAGTTTAATAATTAGTGATAAACAATTTGTATTAACATCAGGATTAAAAGACTTTATTGTTGTATCAATTTCAAATGCTCTTCTTGTACTTCCAAAAAGTAAATTAAAAAATTTATCAAAAATTATCGAAGATCTTGCAAAGAAAAAATTAGATGTAGTAAAAAACTCACTTAAATCATATAGACCATGGGGTACATATGAAATTTTAAAAACATCGACGTATTATCAGGTAAAAGAAATCATCATTAACCCTGGGAGTGCAATTTCTTTACAAAAACATAAAAAAAGGTCTGAGCATTGGGTGGTTATAAGTGGAAAAGCTACTGTAACAAAAGGTGAAAATACTTTTATTTTAGAAGTTAATGAGTCTATTGATATAAAAATTGGTGAACTTCATAGACTAGAAAACAATACAAAAGATATTGTAAAGATTATAGAGATTCAAAGTGGGACATATCTTGGTGAAGATGATATAGTACGATACAAAGATGAATATTCAAGGAAATAAAGTATCTAAATGAAAGACAAGATAAAAAAATATCTTCAGCAAGTCTCAAAAAATTTCCTTTTACTGGAAAAACAAAAAGATAATATTGATAGTGCCACTAATCTTGTTTTAGAAACACTTAGAAATAAAAATAAAGTAATATTTTGTGGAAATGGAGGGTCTGCAGCAGACTCCCAACATCTTGCAGCAGAACTAATGGGAAGATATAAAATTGATAGATCCCCACTGCCTGCTATAGCATTAACAGTAGATACATCTGCAATAACAGCGATAGCAAATGATTATGGTTATGAAAATGTCTTTTCAAGACAATTGCAAGGTCTTGGCGTTAAAGGAGATGTTCTGATTGCTATCTCTACAAGTGGTAAAAGTAAAAGCATACTAGAGGCTATAAAAAAAGCTAAGGAAATGAATATCAAGGTTATTAGTCTAACAGGGGAAAATATATCAGAAATGAATAAAAATTCTGATATATGTATAAACACTCCAAGTAATCAAACTAATCATATACAAGAAATGCACATAACTATTGGTCAGCTAATATGTGGCTTGGTAGAAGAAGAATTATTTGCATGACTATCTAAAAGACTATGCAAAAGAGTTGAGCCACTAGAACCATAGTTTTGTATAGCAATGATTTTATAATCTTTGTTTTTCATTTTTTTAAAGTAAATATTTTTCTTATTTTTAAAGAAATAGGTTCTACATTTCCAAAGATACCATATTTTCGTATTCTTCTATAAACAATTAACTGATCAATAAAATTACTTATAAAGCTTTCTTTGCCTCCACCAGCATAATAAGCATAGTTTGTTTTTCTAAAATTATTTAACAGGAATAACCTAATCTTACATATTTTGTAGCTTATTTTATAAATTAATTTTTTATTACAATAAAATTCTATTTGTTTCTTTGTTTCATTATCCTGGAAAGACACTTCTTCTAGTTTTTTTTCTTGAAAAATCGGTGGTTTTTGATTTGCAACTAGTTTATTTTTTATATTTTTATTCTCATGCATTATTATGGCAGCTTGTAACTTAGCAGCAGCTTTACAGGCTTCTTCTTGCATTTTGTGAGACACGGTATCAAACCATAAATCAACATTGTCTTTTATCCTTCTTCTTAAAACATCTCCTTCTAATCCCTGGCTTGCACCTTCACCCTTAAAACTGATAAATGGATCTACAACATCACGATTATACTGTATATGGTCAAACTCTCTTGAGTTTGTTAAATAAAAAGATACCGTTTGCTGCCAGCTATCTGGTCCGGTGCAGGGGCACCACTGTCCAACAACATCCATCCATCTCTTTGTATAAAAAGCAAGGCTATCTGGTGCAAATACACATTGCCAAAAATCTTTATAATTATAATATCTATATCTTGACAGCCTAATACGAAATATATTGTCGTCGTAATAACCTATATATTTTTTTAAAGCATTATCCCATTCTGGTGTTGAAAAGCGAAATTCATCACTAAATAGTGTTACAAAATCTACGTCTTTATCTGTTAATAATAATAATTTATTGTATGGTTTCCAAACGTCTTTAAATGATTTTATAATATTTGTCTGCATATATTTTATTACAACACCATCTTTTTTTTGTAGGTTTTTAATATTATTAAGAGATGCTTCATCTCCATCATCAATATTTACAATAATTTCTATTTTTTTTGGGTTAGCAGCTGTAGTGTTAATATTTTCAACTAATTCTAGAATATTTTTTGGATTATTGCTATTTAAATGAATAGAGAGAAACATTTTATTTTCCTAAAAATATTTAATGATCTAAAATAAATTACATAATTTAAGTAATTATTTTTAAACAGATAGGTACCAATAAAATATTTTTTAATATTTTTCATTTTATTTTATTCTTCCATCTAAAATTAAATCTTTATTACAATCTAGCATAGCTTGATAAATTTTTTTTATAACAAAATTTACATCCATTGCATTATCTCTTTCTGGATAAGTTTTTATATTTGTTGGATAAACGTCTAAAATATTATATTTTGTTGTTTCTTGCTTTAAGCTATCTGAAAAACCTTTTAAACCCCATTTGCTTGCTGCATATAATGTTCTATTTTTTTTTGCTTCAAGACCAACCATTGAATTTATATTTATTACTTGCTCTAAATTATCTGACATAGAATTTATAATTTTTATTGGAGCAATTAAATTTACAAGTATCATTTGATCGATTATTTCATTATTAATTTTTTCAAATGATAAATTGGGACATATTATTCCAGCATTGTTTACTAGTATTTTTATATTTTCACTTTTTGCTTTTTTACATAGTGCTTGAATTCCCTGTTTTTTTGATAAATCAGAAACGATGTAATCAGCTTTAACATTATTTTTTATAATTTTATTTTTAGTATCTTTTAATTTTATTTCGTCTCTTCCGTGCAGCAAAATATCGTGCCCTTTTTTTGAAAAATATAAAGCCATGAAGTTACCAAAGCCACTACTTGATCCCGTAATCAATACTTTATTTGAAGACATTATATCCCTCATCTATTATTTCTTTATTTTCCAAGAACCAATCTATTGTTTCATTTATACCTTCGTCAAGACTAATATTTATTTTGATCCCCTTTTTTTTCTTGTTCTGATGATTCTATTATTTAGTTTAAGTCTATTTTACAATAAATTTATTTATTGGTATACAGCTTGTCTGTAAAGGCATTATACCTTTGTAAGTCTTTATCTTTATATTCTGTATACCATTTTATTGTACTTTCTATACCTTCGTCTAATGAGATTTTTGGTGAAATACCAATAGATTCTGCACGCTTAGTATTCATTATTCTTTTATGATCCCCTGCAGGTTTTGAAGTATCCCAAACTATTTCACACTTGTCTGGCATTTTATTGGCTATTGATGTGGCAATTTCCTTGATTGAAACTCCATTGCCACTCCCTAAATTTATAGGCTTATTATAGCCCTGTCTAACCACTTCGAGCATCCCATCAGCTACGTCCCCAGAATATATAAAATCTCTAATAGGGCTTCCATCTCCCCAGACAGTTAAAGGTCTTTCTCCAGATGACGCTCTATTTATAAGCGATGGTATTACCATAGCGTTTTCAGGGTCAAAATTGTCGTAAGGCCCATACACATTTGCAGGCCTGACTATTGATATTTTATCCCAATTATATTGAATTTCGTAAGCTTGAGCCTGAAGTTCACCCATTCTTTTTGCCCAACCTGCAAAACGATCATTTGGAGAAGGAAAGGTTGACCAAACATCATCTTCGTTAAAAATATCAGCAGGTTCATATACGCCGATGCTACTTGTAAATAAATATCTTTCAACGCCGCATTGCCTAGCAGCCTCCATCATATTGATTGAAAATGTAATTGTTGGAACAAAAAAACTTGCAGGGCTCTCTATTGTCATTTTTGGAGAACCTTTTACACCAATTAAATTAAAAACAATTTCTTTACCTTTGCAGATAGTAAGACAGTTCTCAAAGTTTCGTAGATCAAGATTGATGAATTCTACAGACTTATCAACATTAGTTGGTTTATCGAGCGATACAACTGTAACATCTGCCTCAAGATGAACTAACTTCTCTACTAAAGGCCTACCAATTAAACCTGTTCCACCTGTTACTAGAACTTTTTTTCCTTTAAAAAAATTACTCATATCTTACTATCCTCGTTATAAACTATTTCTGTTCCATGTGGAGATAAATTAAACGGGACAACTACTTCTTTGCCAAGCTTATTTATAAGATTATCTCTCTGACCTTCTTTAGCCATAAATAATAGAAAACCACCACCACCAGCACCTAGTAATTTTCCACCAAGAGCGCCGTTATTTAATCCAAAATTATATAGCTCATCAATTTCTTTGCTTGATATTACATCAGATAAATCTCTTTTAATTAACCAGGATTCATTTAACATCTGCCCAAAGCTATTTAAGTCACTTTTTACTAAATACTCTTGAGCGATAGGAACCATTTCTTGTATGCGCTCATAAGATTTTATTTTATTTTTCATATTGCTAACTTTTTTCTCTGCTATAGAGGTAGCTCTTCTTGTTTTTCTTGTATAAACCAAAACAAATCTATTTAAAAATATATCTAAATTTTCTGAAGACATATTAATAGGAGAAACTGCATATGACCCATCTTTTTCAATATTAACCTTATTAAATCCACCAAAAGATGTGGCAATCTGATCCTGAATCCCAACAGTTTCTTTAAGCTTATTTTTTTCTATGTTGTAGGAAAAGTCTGCTAACTCATATGGGTTTATCTGTTTCTTCTTATCTGCATAAAGGGCACGTATCAATGCCGCCGTAAATGCTGAGCTAGAGCCCATTCCAGATCCCCCTGGTAAGTCTCCAATATAAGATAGATCTAAACCAGTTTCATGGTATCCATACTCCTTAAGAGCTTCTTTTACGATTGGGTGTTGAATTAGATCAATAGACTCAACTTCTTCAGCAAATCTCCAATGAATAGTGTAGTGTTTCTTTTGAAATTTAGGTTTAATTCTAAGTGTAATATATGTGTAGTAATTAATTGCCATTGACAAGAAAGCGCCACCATTTTCAGAAAACCATGGTTCATAATCAGTGCCTCCTCCAAAAAATGAGATTCTATATGGTGATCTTGATACTATCAAGATATTTTTATATTAATCATAGCTCTGCTCGATTGTTAAAATTTAAAATATTATATCCACTTTCTAACGGAACATCTATATAAAAGCTCAGATGCAGGACATATAAAGATATCAAAAAACCACATATGTTTTTTCAAATAATATCCTTTCTTAAAAATTATGGAGATATTCTTTAAATCTAGCTTCAAACAATAATAAGTGAATAACAGAGAAAGATTATGGGCCTTAAAAGCTAATAGTTTATTTTGTTTATACGAAGATAAAGAGGAATATTTTAAATAAAAATCAGCTATTCCAATATGCTCTTCTCTTATCTTTACTATTCCAGACCTACTACCACTATAAGAATCTTTATGGTGTGTCATTTTATACAATGTATCTTCAATAACGTAGTTTTTTACATTATTTAACGCGAGTCTAATTAGAAACTCTCTATCATTTGAATAAAAAACACTATTGTCATAATATAAAGGAGTTAAGCACCCATATTTTTCAAAAACCTCTCTTCTATAAAAATGATTTAACACATGTTTAAATAAAATATTATTAAGATTCAGAGAAATATTTTTTTTACTTTTTGATTCAAGTAATATTTTTCTAGTTTCAAGATTTTCTATAGACAAACCATAAGATATAATATCAAAATTATTTTTTTCATTTGCGACTTCTGCAATTTTTTTTAAGGCATTATCAGCAAAATAATCATCGCCATATAAAAAATTAATAATATCTCCTGTCGACAAATCTATTGCCTTGTTGCAAGCTGCTGCACCACTATCATCTTTCTCAGAAATAACAGTATCTATAATTTCCATATTATTATCTATTACCTCCATTGTATTGTCAGTAGAAAGACCATCCATAACTATTAACTCAAGATTTTTGTAATCCTGTAATTTTATAGAATCAAAAGTTTTTTGAAGCGTCTTTCCTGCATTTTTTACAGGAATGATAATTGTTATTTTAGGAGAGTTTTTCATTATTTATAGTGTTTTCAATTTGTTTGCGATATTTCTCATTTTGTATAATTTTTATTAAGTAATTTTTTTTATGTAGAAAATTTATTATCGTAATAATGATATTGTCAAAAAAATTTAAATAGCACCATAACATAAAAAATATATTTTTTGTTTTACTATTAATAATATGTTTTGGAGAACCTCTGTGATAAAAAAAATTAAACCTTCTTGAGAGATTTGTTAATTGTAATTTTCCTTTATTTATTTTTATATAGCTCATTTTTTTACTTACACCATTTATTTCTTTGACGATTTTAAATGCTGATTCGCTTGATAATTTTTGTATTTTATAGGATACCAATTTAAAAAATGCCTTGTAATATATTCTTGACCTACCCATTCTATCCTTGAGTCCTAAATTTGTAGAAACACCTTGACCATCAAACTCTATTTCATTAAGAATTACATCTCTATGAAATTTTTCTCCGTATTTGCGCATATAATATGAAACACACTCCTGAAAAGTATCTGGTCCTATACATGGATTCCATTGACCTAATATATTCAACCACTTCTTTGTATAAAAAGCATAAGAATCTGGTTTATAGCCGCACTCCCAAATATCTTTGTATACTTCATTTTTATATTTTGAGCATCTAATTCTAAAAATATTATCTTCAAAAGTATTTTCGTATTTAAGTATGATAGCATCCCAATTTTTAGTTTTAAAAATAATATCATCAGACATGCACGAGATAAATTTGACTGACTCTGATGTTTCCTCTAAAAGTAAGTTTAATGGCTTCCACGCATCAGCAAATGTTTTTATTAAGTCTGTTTCAATATATCTGATCAAATCTTTTTTATTACAATTTATTTGCTTAATTACATCAATCATTTTTATATCATTTTTGTCTATACTTACTAAAATTTCTATATTCTCCAAATTTTGAGAATTATGAACAATTGATGAAATAAATTTTTTGAAAGATTTTGGTTTATTCGAATTTAAGTGAATAGAAATTAATTTTTCAGCACTCATGATACTAGAATAAAGAATCCTTAATATCGCTAAAATGTGATTTAGCTTTTTCGGTATGTAACTCAGTGAAATGTTCTGGGTAAACTACTGTCATATTTTTTAATGAAAACTTTTCCCATTTATTATTTTTTTTCTGCATAGCCCAAAACCCACCCCAAGATGATACTTCTCCAAAAATTTCTTGTACAGCTACAGTCACTCCTGGGTGATAGTTTTTTTCTGTCAAAGGATCTCGTATGAAATCTTTATGCTTATTATTAATAGCATTATTTTTATCAATTTCATGTAGTTGAAGGTTTAGGTCGTCACCACAAATTACCCCTCCTTCTTTTACTAGCCTCATGGAGCTATTAATATCTTTTTGTACTGGCTCATATGTATGATCCGCATCTATAAAAACAACATCATACTTTGACTCCTTAATGTGTGGAAGAATATTCTCACTTTGACCTCTAAAATGCTGCGTGATCATTTTTCCTTGAAGAGTTCTCATATTGTGTAAAAAAATATTGTAGGCAAAATCAGACTCTAGTAATTCCTCCATCTCCCTAGCGTAATCACTTTCACTATGTATATCCATGTCAAAAAATGGCTCCCAAGCATCGATGCATGTAATTGAACTATTTTCACCTGAATACAACGACACGCCTTGAGCCCAAGATAGTGTTGAAGCTCCAAACCAAGAACCTATTTCTAGAATATCTGTTTGATTTCTATCATCATCTTTATTTAGATACTCTATTACTCCAATCATAAACAAGTGTCGTATTGGGGCACTTAATACAGCATTCTTATGATCTAAAAAAGGCTTTTTTTTATCTAAATTTTTAATAATTTCTGAATTTTTCATAATAATTTTTAGCGTGTTAAATAATTTCCATTATTTTTAGCCACTTGCTCTCTCCAATAATTTAGTAAATCTAATATTGTTTTTTCGTATGGAATTGCTGGCTCCCATCCCGTGTGTTTTTTAAACTTTGTTGTGTCTGGAACTTGTAAGTCAGCATCTATTGGTCTTAACCTTTCTGGATCAGTCTCAATACTTAATTTCTCTTTTATCGTAGAAAGATTTATTAAGTCATGTAATAACTTCTCAATTTCACATGAATAACTACCACCAATATTATAATATTCTCCACCTGTAGGATTAACTGTTACCAACATATAATAAGCTCTTACAGCATCTCTTACGTCCGCGATTGTTCTCATAGATTTAATATTACCAACCTTTATTACAGGATCTATAAAGCCTGCCTCAGCTAAAGCAATCTGTTTTGCAAATGTTGATTCTGCAAATACATCACCTCTTCTGGGTCCTGTATGAGTAAACATTCTAGTAGTCATAATTTTCATATCATAAGCTTCAGCATAAAATCTACCCACTAAATCTGTTCCAACTTTAGAGATTGCATATGGTGATGCTGGATGAAAAGAGCATTCTTCATTAATAGGGATCTTATCCTTTGGCACTCTTCCGAAAACCTCAGATGAAGCACAAACGTGTATACAAGAATCTTTTGAATATATCTTTAACGCCTCTAATAAAGTTGAGGTTCCAGAAATATTTGTCTCATAAGTATCTAATGGGGCATCAAAGCTTGTTTTAGGATAACTTTGTGCAGCAAGATGAAATGTATAATCAGGGACGATATCTGACACAACTTTATTAATTGACTGAGGGTCTCTTAAATCACCATAATGTAAATATATTCTATTTTTGTTATTAATATTTTTTATTAAATTCTCAATATTATCTAATGGGCTCCTCCACCTTATTAGACCGTGAATTTCCCAATCGGTATTCTCTAATAAATAATCTGCTAAATGAGAGCCAACCATGCCGGTTATGCCTGTAATAAATGCTTTCACTATTTTGTTCTCATATTAATAAACTCTTTTATTTTATCTGCAACATAATTTATAGCGTCGCTAGAAAGTGACTGGTGAACTCCAACTGAAAAACCATTATCCATAATATAATCTGAGTTACTTAGTTTTCCAGATACCCTGTGTTCAAATAAATTATTTGCGGGCTGCCTTGCTAGGTTTCCAGCAATAATCGGCCTTGTTTCTATTCCATTCTTATTCAAAAAAGCGCATATCTCATCTCGATTAAAATATGTATTATTCTTTAGTATCATTGGAAAACCAAAATGTGAGTTTTCTGCATTCTTTGTGGTAATTTGAAAACTAAAAAAATCTCCTAATGATTCTAATTCACTAAAATATTTCTTTGCATTATTTTGCCTCGACTCTATAAAATTATCAATTTTATCAATCTGCAATAGACCCATAGCCGCTTGAGGCTCTGTTATTCTTAAATTATACCCGTCATTAACAAACAAGAATTTTGGATCAAAATCTTTATATAAATTAGTCCATTTTTCTCTATTTTCAACCTGTCTGATCCACCCATGCGCTCTCACAATCCTCATCATTTCTGATAAATCATGGTCATCAGTAACACAAATACCACCCTCTAATGTTGTAATATGGTGAGAATAATAAAAGCTAAAACTTGCGACTCTTCCAAAGCTTCCTACATATTTATCTTTATATTTAGCCCCCATTGATTCGCAGCAATCCTCAATCAACATCAAATTATATTTTTTACAAATTGATAAAATATCATCCATTTCGCAAGGGTTGCCATAAATTGGCACAGAAAAAATAGCTTTTGTTTTTGCAGACACAGCCTCTTCTATTTTATTACTATCCATATTAAAAGTATTTAGATCGCAATCAACATAAACCGGAATTAAACCCATTTGTATTACGGGCCAAACAGTTGTGGACCAAGTTAAAGCCGGTAATATAATTTCATCACCTTTCTGCAAGTTATTTTCTGTGAGCTTACTTGTTAAGACAGATAGCATTAATAGATTTGCTGAAGACCCAGAATTATTTGAAACACCATGAGCATAAGAATATTTACTACAATATTTTTTTTCGAACTCCGTAACTTTTGCACCCATTGTCACTTTTGTTGTTAGCATTTGAGTTGTAAATGCAATAATTTCATCTGCATTAAAAGTCGGCTCGTGAAGTCTTACTATAGGGCTATCAATATTGAACTCATTACTAGGATTATCATCCCAACACCGTTGTATTGCATTTTCTAAATTTTTTTTGCTGCCCATAATTAAAAAGGTCCTTTAAATGAATTTATTTCGTCTCTAGAAATTTTTTCTGGCTTCCAATCTGCATCGCCATTGCACATTTGATTAGCTTTTATTGCAACGCTTTCTGGACTTGGATAAAATGCATCTTCCAAAACTCTTGTAGTAGGACATGGTGATTCTAAATAACCCATTCTATCAAGGTTAAGCCCTGAGCAATTAATTCCTAAATCCGCAATTATTTCCGCAGAAAAACCACATGTTATCCAGCCATTATCTACAACCAATACTTTTTTTGTCTTACTTGCTGATTTTCTGATAATTTCGTAATCTATTGGGGACAGGCTAACTGGGTCGATTACTTCTGCACTAATGCCAATTTTCTTAAGAGCTAAAGCCGCTCTTATACAATCTGTGACAGTATAGCTAACACCAACTAGAGTAATATCAGTGCCTTCCACAAGAATCCTGCCTTTTCCAAACTCAACTTCATATGTTTCACTTGGAACATAACCTGTATTTGAATATAGCATTCTATGCTCTAAAAAAATTACTGGATTATTATCTCTAATACTTGCTATTAAGCAGCCTTTAGCATCATGAGGAGTTGTTGGCGCTACAACTTTAATTCCTGGAACATGCATAAAGTAGGAGTGAAAAGATTGACTATGTTGCGCTCCCTGACCCCAGCTTCTTCCGATAGCTGATCTAACTACAAGAGGTACAGAATGTTGACCAGATGACATGTATCGTATTTTCGCAGCCATATTAACTAGCTGGTTCATACACAGTAATAAAAAATCCATTCTTTGATGTACGTAAATTGGTCTTAATCCTGCTAGTGCCGCACCTATACCAACACCAGTCATAGCATCTTCTGATAGAGGCATATCAAAGTTTCTTTTTTCACCAAAAGCCTTATGAAGATCTTTTGAGGTTCCATAATGTCCTTTAGGATCATCAACCCCAAGGCCGTATACAAAAACAGAGTCATCTTTCTCCATTTCTTGGTAGCAACCTTCGTATATTGCTTCCCCGTAATTAATCTCTTTTAAATTATCCATATACTTCATCCGTGATTTCTGAAATTTCTGGAAAAGAAGACTTCTCAGAATAGTTAATTGCTAAACTTATTTTGCGCTCAACATCATCTTGAACTTCCTTAGCCTCTTCTTTAGTTAATAATTTTGCTAAATTCTTTAGGTCGTCATCTTTGATTGAAATATCAAGCTCTTTGTCTGATCTAAATTTAATATGCCTATCTTCACCGGGACCAACATGATCTCTCCACCTAGTTGTTAAACACTCGATGAGCATAGGTCCACCATTATTTTTAATTTTATTTATAGATTTCTGGGTAGCATTATAAAAATCTTCTGTTGAGAGCCCATCAACCCTTAATGAATCTACGCCAAAAGAATTTGCTCTTTCCACAATAGAATCTCCGAGCATTCTCTTATTTTGATGAGTATAGATAGCGTATTTATTATTTTCACATACAAATAAAATTGGCAGCTGATGCAAACTGGCAAAATTAAGAGATTCCCAATAAACGCCTTCATCTACCGCGCCATCACCGTGGTAGCATATAACTACACCCTCGTTATTTTTATACTTCTGCGCATATGCATAACCCACAGCTTCTGGAATTGCTGAAGTTACTATTGCCGAGGTTGTCATAAAGTTTACTGACCAATCACTCAAGTGCATTGAGCCAGCTTTACCTCTTGATGAGCCGTCAATTTTCCCATATAGTTCTGCCCACATCTCATTGAGATTTCCTTCGCGTGCTAAATAATGAGCATGCCCTCTATAATTACTAAATACGATATCTGATTTTTGCAATGCTAAGCTCACACCAACCGCAATAGCTTCTTGCCCAATAGATAAGTGAACTGGACTTTTAATCTTGTCTGTATGGTATAACTCAATTATTTTCTCTTCACTCTTTCTGATTAGTAAAAATAAATAATAAGCATTCTTTATATTAAAATTTTTTTTCATTTATACTGCATCTTTTGAAAAATAATGGCCAGGCATAAATGGCATTTTTTTTCTACCTGTTGTTTTATATTCCCTAGAATATTTTGAAAAATTATTTTCTAGCATAATCCTTATATCCATACTTATTCTTGTTTTATCAGTAGTATTATATTGCGTGCAATGAAGACACTTTGGGTCAAAAATAATAAATTCACCAAATTTCATAGCTAAAGGTGATGATTTTGATCTTAAATAAGAAATAAAATTTTCATCATATTGGCATTTCTCAGCTAAAATTTCAAAACTATTATCACACATTTTGTATGCTTTCACACTATCATTTAATGAGGTCAATCTCATGCTATTGGAATCAAAAACCTTGGTGAACGGTAGCCAAACATTGAACTCATACGGAGGATGCCCAAGCATGATATCTGTGTGATATCTGTCTTTCCAGTTATAACCTTTCTGGCTTGGGAAATGAAAACGAAATGTAGGAACCACTTGATAATGTATTTTTTCTTGAAAAATAGGTGAAATAACATCACTAATAAATTTAGTATACATTTTCTGGATCGCTTCTGAGGTTTGATAAAAACTTACTGATATAGAGTTTTGCTCTGATTCATCTAAAACCTTTATGTCATCATTTAAACAAAGATGTAAATTTTCTAGATTATTATCATATTGTTTGAAAATTTTCTCTGAAACAATTTTTTTTGAAATTAACTCAGATACTATTAATTCTTCAAAATTAATTACCGAAGTATCATAATTACCTCTGTAATCGCACTTATTAAAAATTTCTAACATTTGACTTTTAGCGTTAAAGTCTTTGTGAAATAAAGACTTATCCTCGGACGATATAAATTCTATTGTAGAGCCCATATGGCCTTTATTAACTTTCATGATTTATAGTAGATCAAAAGATTTCCTTTTAGCTGTATTCCCGGGTCTAAAATTAGCTCCTTTTTTTATATAAGTACATAGTAATGCATGTCTAAAGTCTTTTGAAATATTATTATTAGACGCGTGCACTAGCCAACTATCTATCATTAAAACACTCCCTTTGGTTATAACAGGAGAATATGCTTTGTATTTTACTGGAATATCTGTCGTTCTTCTTCTAGCATTGGGGTCTTGGTTATGGTTCTTATAACTAAGATTTTCAAAAGTATCTAACTTTTTCTCATCATGAGATTTCGGCCATATTATTAATCCGCCATTTTCTTCATTTACATCTGTTAGCGCCACCCAGGCAGATATAAAAGAATTTTCATCAGCTTGTACGTAGGTATTATCCTGGTGTGGAGTAAATCCTTTTGTCTTTGGAGGCATGAAAAAAAATTCAGTTTGAAGGCCTATAGCACTTCCATCAAAGTACTCTTCTATAAATTGAAGAATCTTATTGTCTGACATTAACTCTAAAAATATATTAGATTTTGTATGTGGGTTCATCAATGGTGAAAAATCAGAGTTACCATCATTAATTGTATTTGCACTATTGATTACATGATCACAGTACTCTGAGCTAAAAACTTTTTCTATGATTGAGTATCCATTTTCAAGGAAAAAATTATTACTATTTTCAATTTTTTTCATAAGTTTACGTATTTTTTAGAGGGAAATTTTATCATAAAGATTCATTAAATTGTCATTATGATTGTACTTGTACCCTCTTATATTAAAATTCTTAGCGCAATCCATATCTATATCTCTATCACCAATAAAGACTAAATTATCTTTATTTAAACCCCATTCTTTAGTAATCTTATCTAACATTCCAGTCTTAGGCTTTCGATCGTTACTTTCTTTTATATATTCTAACTTAACGCCATCTTTATGGTAAGGACAATAATAAAATTTATCTATATATGCGCCATAATCTTTTAAATCATTCCTCATCGCATTATGGAATGCATGCATTTCGTCTTCTGTATATTTTCCTCTAGCTATCCCAGACTGATTTGTTGCTACAAAAACATAGTAGTTTTTATCATTTAACGTCTTAATTAATTTTTTTGCTCCAGGCTTCCAAATCAAATCATTTATTTTATAAGTATAGCCATTGTCTTCATTTAAGGTTCCATCTCTATCGAAGATTACTGCTTTTTTATTTTTTTCCCATTGTGTTAATTGCGCTTCCGCTAAAGTTTTCTTGGTTCCAATGTCTATAAAATATCCACTTATTTTTTCTCCAGACACTCTTTTTTTTTGTACTGAATATTTCATAATATCTTTCTCGAAAGATAAATTTTTTAATTCAAAATTTTTTAAAATACTTTTTCTTACGCAATAAATTCCAGCGTTTATATATCCAGGTATTTTTATGTCCTTAATATTTTTTTCTTCAAAATTCTCTACTAACTTGCCATTAACTTTAACTTTTCCGTATCTGCTGCAGTCATCTACTTTTGTCAATGCAATTGAGATATCAATATTATCATTAAAATTTTTTATGATGGATAGCCAGTTGCCATCAAGTAATGAATCTCCGTTTAATAAAAAAAACTCATTTTCTAGTTTATTATAAGCATTTATCAGGGCACCTCCTGTGCCAAGAGGTTCTTTTTCAATAATTACCTCTAGTGAAAAGTTACTATTATCATAGCCTTGGCTGAATTTTTCTATTTCGCTATTAGCGTGGCAAGCCAGAAGAAGTACTTTGGTAAATCCAAATTTTTTCACATAGCTTAGTAAATGCTCCAAAAAGGGTTTTGTGTTAACAGATACAAGTGGCTTAGGAAAATTTTTAGTTATGTCTCCTAGACGCGACCCTTTACCACCAACTAAAATAACGCACTGTTTCACTTAAATATCTCCCTTTAATATTATTACTTTTGATTGATCTGCTTGCGCCTTATTAGACAGTGCTACGACGGAAGCTTTCTTATATTTAATATTATTAATTTTTTTAGGGTATAAAATTAAGTATAAGCTATAGATAAAATTAGAATTATTAAATAAATAAACAAAAATATTGTATGGAGCAAGCATAACAAATTGTATAAACATAACAAAGTGTATAAAATTCATTTTTTCAAAGTGGAGTAATTTGAGAATTATATATTGTGGGATTTGAAAAAAAATAATTCTTACAGTATAAGAAACAAAGTTAAATAATAGGAATATGAGAGTATCTATAAATTCCAGAGTGTATTTTAACATATTGAAAATAATTTTAAATAAATTAAATATTGGCTTAAATATTTTATTTTTAGAAGACTGATTATATAAAATTCGATATATATTTCTTGAAATATAAGACAAAGGAAGACTTATTATTCCATAGAAAACTTCGTAGAATGAATTTATTATAGTATAGACAAATGTAAAGCCATATTTTTGTATACGATTATTAAGATTATTACGATTATTACGATTATTACGATTATTACGATTATTACGATTATTACGATTATTACGATTATTACGATTATTA
>MDSY01096362.1_pt1 | contig 17376 bp, 24 predicted proteins | sample 811131 | NCBI WGS metagenome assembly MDSY01 (sample SAMN05326643, study PRJNA326480) | marine metagenome | isolation source: seawater | place: Atlantic Ocean: South West | collected 2010
GTAACTACAGAATTTTTTAATTTACTAACTATAGGTAATAAATCAATATACTCATCTTCATTGTAGAATCCTAAGGATTCAACTTTACTTTCAATAAAACAACTTTTATCAATTATACTTTCATTTTCATTAATTATAATTGTAATAGGTTTATTAACATCATAAATTAATAAATTAGAAGTATTACAATCCATATAAATTTTAAAAAACTTATTATAAACATTAAAATTAAAAGGCTGTATTCCACCTCTTTCACTTTCAGGTTTAAAACTATATTTATCTCTTACTAATTCTGGATGTACTTTATATTCAAAATTATTAATTAAATTATAAAAATAATGTTCTGCATCACTAAACCCCTCATGTTTAATCTCATTATGTGATAAATCTTTAATATCCCCATAATCAATATCACTACCCCCTTTTCCATTAACATAATTTTCTCTTGATATTAAAGGAATAATTTTATTTAAAATCTTTTTACTGAAAATATTAAAAACTAATCCTGGTAGAAATGTTTTTTGTGTAGGTTCTTTTTCCCCATTCCACTCATTTGTTACAACAATTCTACTTATATAAACATCACTTGGATCATTCATAGCATCTATCATAGATTGAGTTATATCAGCATCATAATTAAGTAAAGTATAATAATCATAATCTAAAGATAAAGCTAAATTACTTGATATAAGTATTTGGTTAAAAACAGTCCAACCAGTATCTGGAAATATTGTATCCATCCTATATGATTTTTCTTCTGTGTGCACTGTTTTCCAATGACACATTCCTCTTTCAGGCCAAAACAACAATGGATTACTTTTATCATAAACAAAATAATTAACTAATGATTGTAGTTCTATAGATACAGGTAAATGAGAAACTAATAATGTATCAAACCCGTTGTTTTTAACTTCATTGATATTATCCTTTAATATCTTAGTTTTTTCATCATTATCACAATGACTAAATATAATTACTAAATTTTTATTATCCATTATTTAAAATTTGTTTGTAAAATTCTTTATGAGCATTTGCAAATTCTTTAATATTTAACTTACTTTGATTTAAATTAATGTCATATTTTCTAGGAGAATGAATGGTATCTAATAATAACTCAAAATCATCATTTATATTATTATTTAAAGCTTCAATATACTTAATATAAACATCACCATAATGTTCTAAATTAAAAGCTAAAATTTTCATATTGTTTGATATACCCTCTTTTAATACAAGTGGGCTACACTCATCATCTGAAGGAAATAATAATAAATCTGACATTTTATAAAATTTACTTACTTCCTTAGTATTTTTTTCACCATGTATTTTTACATTAGGGGGTAAATTTTTCATTAAAGGTTCCCAATAATGTTGGAAATTAGGAGCTTGGTTACCCACAAAATGAAAGATATAAGTCCAGCCATATTTATCCCAACATTTTCTAGCTAATTCTATAGCATATTTTTGATTTTTATCAGGTTGCCATAATCCTACGTTTACAATATGATGCTCACCTGTAGTTCTCCACCCATCACTACTTAATATTTCCTCTCTACTTTCAGAACATATAATAGAATTATCTATTGGATATTCAATTATTGTACTTAATTCATCACCATGATTATATTTGTGATCAATTACAAAAGCGTACCCATCAGGTTTATAATATTTACTAGTTTTATAAACCCATTTATTATGATCATGAGGTGTTTCTACTATCTTCCAAGGGTGTTTTGGATCATAAATTTCATTCAATAAATTTTTATTAGGATTATAATCTCTATCTACAAAATATTCAACTATATCCTCGGTATGAATAATATCAATTTTATTTTTATAGCAATAATTAACAAAATTATTATGATTTTCAGCACGTCCATCTTCGTTTCCATCTTGAACATAACCACAACTAAAAAAGTTTTTCCCTACTAATTTTACAATTTTATCTCTTTGAACTGTATAATTAACAGTAGTTTGTTCCCATTCAAAAACAAACACTTCAATACCTTTAGCATATTGTTTAATAGCTTCTATACGCTTTAAAAGAAATTGAGGCATTCCACTAGTACTTAAATGAGGGGTTAAAAATAATAATTTCATTGTTAATTTATTGTTTGATTAATAAAATGTATAGTCCATGCTACCAAACCATTTAATTGCAATGCGACAAGATTCCACTGTCGTCTAACACTAACTTGAATTATTACACAGATAAAACCAATTATAAATAATATTGGTTCTAACGTCCACTGACCACATATTAAAAAACCAGTTCCCATGTAACCAACTCTCGTTGCTATTCTTTCTAGTGGTGATAGTCGTCTATCTCTAACTATCGATTTCATCCACTTATATTTAGTTCCCATTCCACCAAGTCATTATAGCAGGTGCTGTTTGATTACCAGTTAATCTACCTAACGCATTTCCATTTCCATCCACTTTAATTAGTGTAGGAATATTTCTAACACTATATTGAGCAGATAATGCTTGATCATTGTCTACATTAATTTTTTGTACAGGTAAACCTTGACCTGCTAATGTGTCAATAGTTGGTCCTAATGCTTTGCAAGGTCCACACCAAGCAGCTGAAAAGTATAATAATTTATTCATTGTTTTTGTTTTTATGTTTTGTTTTACGATTATATTTCTTTTTATTCTTAACAGGTGTAGGTGTCTTAAGTGCATTCCACCACTCTTGTATTGTTAATTCAATTTTTTTTAATTTACCCCCCATTTTATTAATCTAACCAATTAAAATCTATTAATTCTAATATTTGATGTTTAATGTCTTTAAGTTTAATTCCTCCTTTTAATGTTAAATCAATACCTAATTCTTTAGGCATTACAATTACATCTCGTTTTCCATAACATTCTTGGATTATACATAGCAAATTAAACTTAGAAATATTATTACTACGTAATATAGTTAAAATAGGTGTATTATCCCAATTATTAATAATAATTTCACATTGTTTTGCCCATTCCAATGTAGTAATACCATTCCATATAGCTTTAGTATAACCATCTACAGATCCTTTCTGTGATAAAAACCACTCTAATAAACTATCACTTGAATTTAATTCAGGTCCGATTATAGATGTTTGAATAATTTTAGTTGATATACCATGATCCTTTATATAATTACTTGCCTGTTTTTTACTAAGTGCATAAGTATCATTATCCATTTCACAATTAGTTCCAGGATGTATTACCTTACATTTAGTATTTGCATTTAACCAAATAGGTACTTGCCAATTAATATGAAAATTTGTTGTTTTTTGAGGTATAGCTCCAATACAATTAATAATAAAATCTACACCATCAAACATTTCTTTATTCCAATTAGGAAATCTTTCATCAATAGTAGATACCTTATAATTTGTATTACGATCAAACAATTTACAAACCATATGACCTAACATTCCTTTATGTCCTAAAACTAATATATTAATCATTATAGTGAGATTTAGTTAAATATAATTTACTACCATCCTTACATTTTATGTAAGCATTTGGATAAGGATCAGTTAACATTCTAATTTTGTTGTGTAAATATTCTGCTGTATTATTTTCAATTTCATCAATTGTTATTTCAGAATCACTTGGTTTACGCCTTTTACAATTAGTTGCTTGTTTATGGTCTTGTTCCTTTAATAAATATCCTTTAGTAATAATATCAAATGTAGATGACCAACCTAAATACCTCATTCTTTCAAATATATCTTTAATATTACCTTCTAATGAAAGTGGTAATTGTGATATTATATCTCCATCATCTAACCCTTTACCCATTTTAAATATAGTAACTGCTGATGTTTTTACTCCATCTAAAATTTGATTTTGTATAGGGGATCCTCCTCTATATTTAGGTAATGGTGAAGGGTGTAAACATAAAGATGTATATTTATTTAAAATTACATCTGGTACAATCCAACTCCATCCATACCATAATATTAAATCCGGATCAAATTCAGTAATATCTTCTATACCTGTAAAATCAGATTTATTATTAATAATTTTAAATTCATGATTAGGAAGATCTCTACTTAACGCATTGTAAATATCAGTAGCCCAACTTCTATATGTTATACATAAAATTTTTTTCATATAATTATATCTTGTGAAGCATCATATCTAGGTATTTCTAACATAGATGTATTAATATTAAGTTTTTGTTTTACAGTTGTAAAAGCATATTTACAACCATAATCTTTTAAAATATCTAATGTATCATGATCATATTTCCCATTTGGATATGAAAAAATAATATCTTCATTATAAAATTTCTTAACATAATCCAATGATTGAATAATATCATTTTTTTGGTTTGGGGTTGTTGTTAAAGGTGATGATAAAAAACCATGTCCACCAATTTCATGTCCTCCCTTAACCATTTCATGTATTTGTTTTTCATTTAAATAAAAATCATCACAAAAACCATCATTATCTGTTGTTACAATGTTATCAAATAATTTTGTAGTTATGTCTCCATTATCATAATACCTTAAAATATTTGTCACAAATATCATTTCAGGTGTCCACCAATTATCTTTCAATTTGGTAACTGAGTACTTATCCCATAAATGCTTATTAGACACATACTCAGGTGTTAAATCTAATATACGTTTAACTAATTCTTTTTCACTTATTGATGCTAATATGAATTGAATTTTATGTGAATTAAAAATTACTCTATCTCTAACTGCTTGTGCTGGTATTAAAAAAGTACCAGGCAATCCCATATCACTTAATATCTCAGCAACATGATAGTGGTCTACTAATCCATCATCAAATGTTAATACAGCATGTTTACCATTAGATATTTTTACATTAGGTATTTCAGACGCACTGATAATATTATACTCCTCAATTAAATAATCTAATTTAGATTTAAATTCATCAACAGTCATAAATGACCGTAATTTATATCTTTCTACATATTTAGTATTATCATGATTTCTAATATCATGAAACATAAAGGCTTTTATCATTATCTAAAATAATTATATTTATCTAACATTTGTCTTAAATCATCTTTAGATATAACTACATCATCACTACCAAATTTATCATTAATAGTTTCGGCTTCATTACATGACACTCTAAGACTATCTTTAGCCATATCTTTATAATGCATGTAATAAACATCCTCAATTTTATCATAATATGTTCTAGGTGCTTCTTCTTTAGCAATCATTATTTCATGTAATTTTTCTGATATTCTAGGTTCACCTATATTATATTGTAATCCAAGATCTTCATTAAATATTTCAAATAAATCTTTAACTAAAAATGATTTTAAATTAGGTACAACATTATAACCACTTACATTTAATCCTTTTTCAATTAAATCCATAGCATCCTCTATATCAATCATAAAACGAGTCATTTTATCTGAATATAAAGTAAGTGGATAACCCCTATTTATAGAGTCCCAAATTAATGGTATTATACTACCTGTTGAGTTTAAAACATTACCATAAATAGCAGATGATAGTTTAACATTTGATTTTTCAGCATTTACTATAAATGATTCACCTGCAATGAATTTCATTGAACCATATAATGTAGTCGCAGCTCTTGATTTGTCAGATGATATAAAACATGCTGCCCTCATATTATTCTCTTCAGCTGCTCTTCTAGAATTTATAGCACCATCAATTAAAACCCTAACTCCTTCTTCAACATTCTGATCAACAGCTTCAATTTGTTTTAATGAAGCAGCAAATATTCCAATAGTATGATTAGCAGATGCTCGTTTTAATAAATCAAAATTACGAACATCACCAATAACACAATTGATATTAGGAAATCGTTTTTTTAGATAATAATGTTTAGCTTCATCTCTTGAATAAACTGTAATATCATTATTTTCATAATAACGAGCAACTAAATTAGACCCTAAATAACCAGCACCTCCAGTTATAAATATTTTTTCATTTATCATTTTATTATTTTTATTTCAGGAAATGGAATTACATAAGGAATTCCTAAATGTTTTGTTTTTTCTATAATCATGTCAGCAAAATTCCAAGCAAATATTAAAATAAAATCTACATCAACTTCAATATAATCTGGAGGGAAAATTGGTATTTTACCATTTGAAGTATACCTATTATATCTTTCAGGTGATTCATCAATTATATATTGAACACTGTTACTATCTAAATCTAATGTTCCTACTACTACATTTGCTCTTCCAGATGCTCCATAACCAATTATTTTCTTATTTTTATTATTATCTAAAAATGTTTTTAAATTAGATAATGCTTTTTCAATTGATAATGAAAAATTACTTAAATCCTCATATTCTTTCTCATTTTCGATTAACTCTTCTACTATACTATTAGCCTCAACACTTAAATCTTTAGTTGCTATTACTCTAATTGATCCTGAATGTATTGGTACTCTTTCAACATCTATTATTTTTAATCCATGTTTAGATAATAAATGGTTTAAACTTGTAACAGTATAATAATATAAATGTTCATGATACATAAAATCAAACTGGAATTTATCAACTAAATCAACTAAATATTGTACTTCAATTATAAACTTACCATCCTTTTTTAAAGATTGTTCAACCCCTTTAACAACTGAATTAATATCTGTTATATGAGCAAAAGTATTACTCGCTAAAACATAATCAAATTTATTTTCCCACCTATTATCTTCAACAAATTCACTATTAAAAAAATCATTTTCAATATTTAATCCCTTTTCTCTACCTAATTTAACTATGTTAGTAGCAGGATCAATACCTATAGTGTTATGTATCCCTCTACTTCTTAATGCATCTAGTAAAGGACCATCATTACAACCAAATTCTAACACATTATTAATAGGTTTTACACCTTCTTTATTAACTAACCAATCAGCATATGAATTAAAATGTTTTTGCATACCAACTGATGAGATGTATCTATAATCTTTAAATAATACTTCAGGTTCAATTAAAGTATCAGTTTGTATTAATTTACAATCATTACACATTATAATAGATAGTGGATACGTTTTAATATTGTCCTTATCAGCTTCTAGTGGAAAACTACCAGCCAATGGAATTTCTCCAAAGTTATATATAACACTAAAGTTATCACTTCCACATCCAGCACATTCGTCTCTTTTATTCATATGTATGTTTTTGAGTATTTAAATCAAACCCTTGTTTTGTTTTTATTAACTTAGTTATAATATGATTTCTATCTTCTAGAAAGTGTTTTATATCAATCAATTTATCATCATCATAAAATCCAATTTTATCAAAATTATTATCGATTACTGTAGCTGCTTCAATTTCAATTATTTCATCATCAACATTAAATTTAACTTTATGTTTTAAATCATAAATAAGTATTGCATCCTCATCTTTAAATAATTTAAAATGGTCATTAATCGTATTACAATCGTAAATACTATCATCCTTAATAATCTTAAAATCCACAACATCTTCTACATCATCTGCAAATACCTCCATTTTAGTATTTAAATCAAACAATAATGTCCCAGCATAAGTTTCTGGGTCATGTTTAGTTTTTGCATATTTTTTTCTACTAATTGAATCAGCAAATTTGAAAAAATCATCTCTAATAAGTGAGAAAAATATTAAAGAAGGAAATCTATTTCCACCATCTCTCCACTTAACAGTACTTAAAACATTACCATCAAATTCTCCTAACATACCAGGACTAATTTTAACATCATAATTAATAATAGTAAACTGACTATAATCTAATGTCTTACAAAATGCTGATATTTTTTTAAATTGATTTAAAACTGTCCAACCATAATCTGGTAGGTAAGTTTTCAATTCCCAAAATATTCCTTTTACCCAAATAGTTTTCCAAAATTTTAAAGCTCTTTCTGGGTAATATAATATAGGATTACTTTTATCATATATAAAATAATCAATTGACTCTAGTATTTCTTTATCTAAAGGAATATGAGATGATACTAATACTTGAAAACCATTGGTTTTTAATATATTAATATTATTTTTTAACAGTTCTAGCTTATAATTGTTGTCACAATGGCTAGTTATACAAAATAAATTAGTCTTCATAGTTATATGCTAGTTCTAATGATGATATTGCGTTCAATATAAGTAATTCTCTTGGTATCTCCCAATTATTTATTACTACTTTTATTAAATCATCTTCTACATATTTATTAAATTGAAGATGATCTATAGGGAAATAAATCATATGATTAGAACTAAATGAACCATGTTCTCCATCATAAGGATAAACAATGGACTTATGAATTAATTCACCTTTTAAATATATTTCAACATTTAGATCTATAGTCATTTGCCATAATAGTAATATCTTTTTATCAGTATAAGCAATATCGCCATTCACATGAACTATTTCATGACCAATAAACCAATAATAATCATCTTTTTGAAATTTATTTAAAATATTGCCTTCCATTACAACACTAGTTTTAATCCACCCATTTATTTTATCTGGACCTTCCCATTCTTTAGTAGGTATTATTTTACTATTTTCATTTACAAATTTATTAAATAAAAACTCTTCAGCAATCATTTCACCAATTTCAATAGCGTAATCTTCTTTATTAATTGAATTTATATTATCAATAAATGGTTTAATTTTTAATCCAAACCAAGCCATATACATTGCAGATGCAACTACACCAGTACGATCACCTGTGTATTCTAATATTATACTATCATGTGTTTTTAAATCTTCATCAAAGTCATCAATCATTTTATCTTCAACTACTAAATCATAATTAAGTACAAAAGCTTCATCATAACCTAAATTATCAGCAAATAATAACCCTCTTTTAATTTGCTGGATTGCTGCATAACCATAATCAACAGCATGTGTATTAATTTTAAGTGCTAATTCACCAGCAATCCTCCATCTTCTCCAATTTACCATAGACCTTCCATTTTCAGGCCCTAATATTGGATTACTATAATCATAAATTGAATAATTAGTTAATTCATTAATATGATTTTCAATGGGGTAATGTGAAAATAAAATAATATCAATGTCATATTTATTTAATTTTTTTAATGTATTTTCTAATTCATTTTTCTTTTCTTGAGTATCACAGTAAGCTGTGACTAAAAAGCAACGTTTATTTGTCATAACAGTGTATGTAAGGTGTATTATCTTGTTTTATATTATATTTACTTATATTTCCATATTCTACATAATTAGTAGTTAGGTCGTTAGATATAAACCATCTACCGTTAGAGTTTAATATTTGATTTATGATTTCCTCTTCAGATTTATATAATTTTAATAACTCTAATTTTATATTTAAAATATTCTCTTCAATCTTATTTGGTGATTTTCCAAACACGTAAAAATTATTAATAATACCAGATGAGGTTTCTGCTAAACAATTCTTTACTCTATCATGAATTAATTTATGTTGAGGATGACCATATTCACCAACTGGGTTATGTGTTACTATTTTCTCCCATTCTCTTGAATTAATTATATCATCTAATTTATCATACGTTTGAGTTGGATAAAGTGTATCTTCATAATCTAATATTTCCCAAGAGCATATATTTAATTTTTCCATTACTGCTTCAAACTCTAATATTCTATCTTTATTTGTTGGATTAGCAACACAAACTACTTTATAATCTGAACCATAATTTATTAATTCTTCTCCCCCAAATATTAACTCATCATCTGGGTGAGCTATAATCATAAGTTTAGTTGCTTGATAATCATTAAATGCCTCATTTAATATTTTAGCATTTTTAGGTGTTACTGATGGATCAGGTCCATGAATAAATAATACCTCATTTGTGGCTTCATCAAACATATTATCCCATCCTTTTTCAAGATAATATCTATTTTTTACCTTAAGATCTTCATTAGGGCTATAAAAATTATTCCAAGTAATAGGTAAATATTTATCTTTACCTTCCTCCCATAAAATACAATTTGCAACTCGTTCTTCTGAAAAAGCATTATCATCAACCCAAATTTTAATACTATGACTGTTTAATTCTTCATTCCATTTAAGGCACTTATTAAAAAATGATATGCTTTTACTATCATAAAAGTAAAACCCAGTGGCAATTATTCTATTATTAGGATTTCTATCTATATTTTTAATACTAGCTAATTCAGAACCATAAGATCCTTCTAATCTGATATTATTAATAACTCTCCAATTATTTATATTTTGGTGAAAATATCTCATAAATAGTGGGTAATCTTCTAAACCATCTATATATTTTAATGATTTATCTATATGCTCAGTAACAAAAGCATCACCATCTATCCAAGCATATTTATTATAATCTAAATTTAATGAATCTAGACTAGCTAAATATTTAGCAAAATAAATTGAATAATCTTTATCTAATAAATCAACTTCACTGTTTATACTGTTTCTTTTAAATCTAGTAAAATCAATTCTTCTATTAATAACATTAGGTAAGTTAATATTTGAATCACAATTAAATCCATATACTATAAGTTTATATTTAGAATATTTAAGCAAACTTTTAGCAAGTACCTCAATCATATCTAAGTATCCTTTATCACCTCCTGTTATCCAAACAAACTCCATAATTATTTATTACTTATGTGAAAAATTATTTGATTATAATAATGATCAAAATTTTCTTTATCAAACTCCCACTTAATATTAATTCCATCTACAGCAAACACCTCAAATGTTTTAAATTGTTTTAAATACTTATCCCTAAAATATCTAAATTCGGTCATTTCATCCTCAGTATTTAAATGCCACTCACCAACTATACAACCAACATTATTTAATAGAAAATCCATGTTTTCATCCATAAAAATATGATATTCACCACCTTCACAGTCAGTTTTTATAAAATCAATATAATCTATGTTATTGTCTTTTATAAAACTACTAAATTTAGTACCTTTCATCTCTCCCTCATCACCAAACATAAAATTAGAATTTACTATAGTATTACTATGTGTTATTCCTTTATTAATAAGAGTTACATTTGGATTTTTACCTAAATTTTTAGTTATAGTTTCAAATTCACTATTACTTGGCTCTAAACAATATACCATTTTAGGATTTTTATCTAAAATTGAATATGTGAAAGGTCCTATACTTGCACCAATGTCTAAAACTACATCCCCTTCTTTAACTTGATAAATACTTTCATACATTTTTTCATCAAATATTTCCCTAATCATAGAATTTTTATGAAACTCATTCAAACGTGTCTTATTCCCAGTATTATGTTCTATATGGGCTTCTTTATGAGGTTTATCCATCCAACCCCAATCTAAATCACTATATTTTCTCATTTTTTATTTTTTAATTGTTTTAAATAATCAAAAGTACCATCTATAACATTATAAAAAGGTTCCCAACCAGGTATTCTCATGTCTCTATCAGCACAAGTATAATATTGATACCATCCTGGTATTTTATCTTCAGTAGTATAATCAAATTTAACACTCATACCATTAACTAAATCCTCAAATGATGATGCTGTTCCATAACCAACATCAAATACACCTCTATCTAACTTAAATGCTGCTAAATTAGCATTAACTACATCTTTAATGTATACAAAATCCCTTAATGGTTTTTTAGGAAATAATGTAAAGGATCCTCTTTTATATGCTTGATAAGCAACAGATGCCATTTTACCCTTATGTTCTTCACCAGGACCATATACATTAAAATATCTAAGTGCTACAAATTTTTCACATGCTTTCAAACCATATTCTTCAGCTAATTTTTTAGACCAACCATAAATGTTAGTAGGTAAACCATCACCTAAACCATAAGTAGCAGCTGATGAAGAATATATTACTTTTTTATCATGTTTTCTAGCTAAATCAAAAATATCTTTACTTAAAGTATAATTATAATATAACATTTTATTACAATCATGTAAAGTTGTGTCTGAAATGGCTCCAACATGAAATATTCCATCACATTGTTCAATAATATTTTCTAAATGAGCATACTCAGGAGCTTCATTTAATGATTCATCAACATTTATTTCCCAAACATGCCATTTTAATTCTTTAAATTTTTTTAATAGGTTACTACCTATAAATCCCTTACTACCAGTTAATAATACTTTCATATCCATTTTTTAATTTTATCAAATACTAATTCAGGTGTTATACTTGTATGACACTCAAACTGTCTATCAGTATTTTGATGTTTAGGGCAATTATTCCAATCACCAATATTAATATGTTCAGTATGCCAACAACCGTGACATACATCCTTATTAGTTATTCTTATATAATCCTCTTCATTTAAATCAAACTCATTCCAATCCTCTGTAAAATTAGCAATCATTGCTACAGGTTTTCCTAAAGCGTGAGCAACCCAAGCCATTCCAGATGATAACCCAATATAAAACTCTGAATGTTCTATATAATTTATGACCTCTTTTAAACTCATCCCAGTTTTATTTACTGAGTTTTTAGGTAATACATTATAATGTGGGGGAACTCCAAATGATTCATTTAATTCTAAACACACAGGTGTTAAATTAGATTTACGAAACATTTTACTTAATTTATTCCAATATGGAGATTCACCTTGTACTTCTCCACCATCAGGATGATTCCAATATTTCATTTGTAAAGTAGAATGGATTCCAAAAGTAATATATTTATTTTTTACAGGTCTTTCCTTTTTAAAACTATCAATTCTAGGTCTTACATAATAATAATCATCTTGAAATCCTAATTGTTCAGCCATATATTGTTGTAATGGTTTACTAAAATCATGATTAATATCAATTACATGATGAAATTCCTTTTTATGTCTGTCTGTAAATATTACACTAGGATATGTTATTTTAAATAAATTACTAAAATGTTTCGGGCCTTTTAAATATATTTGAACATCATTCTTAATAGCATACATATTTAAATAAGGCATTATGGCTATAGTATCACCTAATGAACTAGAATGTAAATCAACTAGATGGTTTTTTTTTTGAATGTGAGATTTACTTAAAAATATTTTATTGTCTAATCTTTTTTTAACACTATCTATAAATTCACCATTTATTTTTATATTTAATGAATCTTTAATATATGATTCATTTATAGAACACCACATATTATTTTTTATAGTATCACTATGTAAAATTGTATTAGTTGCAATATCCCAAAACTCGACTCTATATAATTTATTAGTTTTACCTATAATTTCAACTTTAGGACTTGGTTTATATTCAATATGAATTTCATTATCATCCTTCTCTTCAAAATTATCTAATAAGTCTTGTAATGTATCTCTACCTACCTCAGCAACAGCATCCCAATTGTATTTTTCGTGTATAATTTTAGCATCTATAACTGCTTGTTCTTTATATTTATCATAATTTTCATATGCATCACGCATTACTTTAGATAAATCATTAAAATCTGGTTCATAGAAATTACCAGGTAAAACACCATCTTGTAAACTATGAGTATAACCATCATACTTATTTCCTTGACATGGTTTTTCTCCTAATACTTTAACAGGAAGACCTTTACCCTCAGCAAATTCTAATTGAGCCGAGCAATTGGAGTATATTGAAGGTGTACCACAAGACATGGCTTCAATTAAAGGTAAATTCCATCCTTCACTTCTAGCACAAGATAAAAATACATTACCTTTTTTTAAATATGAAATATAATCTTCTCTGGATACAAATGATATAAATTTCAGTCTTGGATCTGCTTTTATATTATATTTCTTAATTCTTTCTTCAGTCGTATTACAGGCATCAGCATAAAAACCATATCTATTATCAACAGACAATATTAAATCTACAGGATCAGATTCATCAAACGTTTTTAGAAATGTTTCTATAATTTCTTTAGTTGATTTTCTATAATCCCATCTACCAAAATGTATAAATTTAAACCTTCCATCATTATATTCATCAGGAATGTTTTTAGTCTCTTCTAAATTATAAGTATTTATATCAACTCCTTCAGGTACTACTTTAACTTGTGTAGGATCAGCACCTTGTTTTATAGTACATTGTCTTTGCCACTGTGAAGGAACCCAAATTTGATCATATTCTAATAACTTATTAAAAAACACTTGAGGTTGTTCAGTAGATTCCCAAACATTATAACCTATTTTAGGTCCTGTATAATCATCCCAATAATAGTTATGATTTGTTTCTTGTAATACAATATTTACATTATGTACAAATTCGTTTTCATATTTAGAGTATATAGGATGATCATGTCTTAAACCTTTACTTTGATCTTCCCACAATGATTGTAATGCTAATATTTTTTTATCGGTATCATTTAAATAATCTTCACTATTATGTGGTTCATCAACATTTCCAGCCCAATCATCACCTATTGTAAAATTTCTAACCTTAACATCTATTAATTTAGATAAATGTCTAAAAAAGTCACGTGTATGATTATTATAACCACCCTTACCAATATAACTTCCATGTGCTAAAACTTTTGGCTTTATCTTTTCCAACTTTTTAATTTAATTAATGTATCAACATTTATACCTACGACACTGGCTATATGAAAATACAACTTCTCGGTAGTATCTCCAAACTCATCCATAATGTCTTTAACTTTATCTCTATTAATTTTGAATTCCTTTGATAAATATTTAACTAAGTTATCTATTCGCTCAAATTCAGTTTTCATTCCATCTTCAAATAACTTATTATAACGTTTTCTAGCACGTGACTCAATTTCTAAATACAAATGGTCTTCCATATAATTTTTACCATGATAGTTATCTATAAATTCTTTCTGTTCATCTTTCATCCATGCTAATTCCCAATTTGCTTGTTCAAAATAAGCTGGATATTCAAAATCACCATTTTTTATTTTATCAAGTAATGTTGCCTTATATGGTAAAGACTTATGTGTTCTAAATCTTCTCCACCAGTAGAATGGAGTACTTTTTCTATGTCTTGGTTTTATTGGTACTTTCATTTAATTCCTAAATATTTTTTATATTTACTATCCATCTTATCATAATACTTTGTGTTTTGCATGCTTTTATGTGCGTAATATATGTCCTTTTTATCGTTTATCAAAACCATAAAACAAGGAGCTAATGATCTAGCATTAAAACCATCTACTTCTAAATTATCATTAGGATTTATACATAATGCCTTCCAGTTACTTAAATCTAATACCTTTAATGTATTATTTAAGAATTTTTGGTAACGTTTGGTTTCTCTTTCGTCCAATTCATCATTTTGTATAAAAACAGCTGATTTCTTACCAGATTTTACAAAACTATTCATACAAATTATGAAATCATTGTCACTACTTAAAGTATCTATGTAAATTTGATTAGATTCACGTTCTTTTTTGGCAAATGGACAAGTAGGCATGCCATTATATTCATCTCTTGGTATTTCTAAAACATTTTCTATATAATCTAATACCTTTAGAACCATCTCCATTTAATCTTAATAATCCCTAAATATAAATTAAATTCAGCCCAATCTTCTTCCATAACATCATCTTTACTGTAGTAAGTCATTCCAAATAGAAAACCATCTCCTATACTAACAACTTCAACATCATATTTTAATCCTTCCATTATTTGTTTGGTTTAGTTATTAACTCTATAGTGTAAGTCTCATCATAAATGATTCCTACTACCTTTAATTTCCCTTCACTTTCAAGCTCTTCAATAGATTCCTTCAAATCATTTCTAACATAGAAACCAGAAGGTTCTCCTCTTTCTTCACTAACATCTAAAAATATTCTTTGTGCTTTACTTTCCATAATCATCAAATTTAATCGTGTTTTATTCGCATATACATGCGATAATACACATTACTAATTTATTTTCATACCAATCGTCGCTAAAATACTTACACGCTATTTAACGAAAACGTCTACCTTTCTTCAATTTACCTTTTTCAAAATGGCTATCCCATTCCTTCAAATTTTCCTCTAATTTGTTATCATTATAAAACCAACTTAATATAAATCTAATTATAGCCATGCTGAAATAAGTAATAATACAATCATACCAACAAAGCATATAAAAATTGCTTTTAATGAGTCAGATTCTAATTTCTTTTTTCTATCACTATCGTAATAAGGATGTTTTTTGTCTTTTTTCATAATTTCTTTACCTTCGTTTAACCAATGATTCATGTTATCTGTTTTATCCATTAATGTACCAAAATATGTTTCATAATCCAATTTATCCATATCTATTTGTATACTTTCATTTGACTAATTTCCTTTACTATTTTATTTAACATTCCAGTTACAGTAGTAATAGAATTCCTATTTTGATTTATTTGCCCATTTAAAACCTTAATATGATCAACTTTTGGCTTCGAATACTTCTTATAATCTAACCAAAAACCAATTCCAACGATTAGGTTCATACCTAATGAAGCGAAAAGGATTTTTACGTCACTATAAACGTCCATAGACATCGATAGATGAATGTGACCTACAATCCAAAACGGAACAGCCAATTGTTGGCTAATCCAAATTAATAAAAATGTAATAAATTTCTTCATATCCTTTTCCTACGAAACGTTATTGTCTAATTCCCAGTATTCTTCCTCCACTGCTTCTTCAATTGTCTCACAAAACATAAAATGCGTTTGCGATCGTAACACATGGTCACAACCTTGCCAATCTCTATAGGCTTGGACTAGGTCCATATTTAATTTATTTTGACCTTTAATTTCAAATCTACCAACCGGTACCTCCTGTTTTACTACATAGGCATGGTCGTTAACGTATTTAATGTAATGTATTCCAATCATCGTATATACATATTAATTGCTGGATAGTTGTAATAAAAAGCTTTCGATCTTGATTTATCTATCATATAATTCTTTTGATTTTACTATCCATTTATCATGATTATATTCTCTTACTTCACTATATCCTCTTGTTTTAAATCCCATATCTACTTGCTCACCAAAATATTCTAATAAACCTTCTTCAAACTTTTTTGCTTCTACTTTATTAGGAAATATTTCACTCCACATTACTTTAGTATCAAAATGTTTTACAAAACTATCATCCTCTAATAAATTATTAAAAAACATTCTAGCATCTCCATCTATAAACTCCGTAATGCCGGGTTTTAAGTAAAGTCTTTGTTTAGTGTCTTTTTTCATAAGCAATTGAATATAAACCTTACACTTACCATTAGGTAATTTTTTATAATATTTTTTTTCTATTTCCATAATACTTGTATACAAATTAATAATAATGATAAACCTAAACTAACTGCTGTTTTAGGAGTTATTCCTTCACTAAAGAAATACCAAACACCAATTGCATAAATAATCATTCCAACTCCAAATCCTATAAATCTAGCAGGCCATAATAAACCACCCATTCCACTTACGGCATACTTTGTTCCCCAAATGTAAAA
>MDSY01093054.1_pt1 | contig 17361 bp, 14 predicted proteins | sample 811131 | NCBI WGS metagenome assembly MDSY01 (sample SAMN05326643, study PRJNA326480) | marine metagenome | isolation source: seawater | place: Atlantic Ocean: South West | collected 2010
AACTCTCGGATGGAGTCGATATACTGAGGTCCCGGCATTACCCTCTCATAGGAATGCCCAAGTCGGTAATTTTTTAGGGTGAGCTCTCGTTTTACGAGTTCTTCTTCAATTATTGGCTTGACGACTTGATCGCAAGTTCCAGGAGGAACTGTCGTCTCAACCAAAACAAGGACATCGTCTTGGCAATTCCTAGCTATAGATTGAATGGCCGCTTTAAAACCGTTTAAATTAACATCAAAGTCCTTTAACCCACCTTTTTCATGAGACTGTTTTTGAACATCTAAATTAATATCTACGATTATCACATCAGCATATTGATACGCTACTGGATCATAAGTCGCTAAAAAGTTTCCTTTCGCTTTGGCATTATCGAAAAACTCAGCTATTTTGGGATCATCTGCAATCAGCGGGAAAAACCCATCATTAATAGATTTGATTTTCCAATATGTATTCTCATTAGCTAAATCCACGCCAATAACAGCATATTCCTCAATTAGTGCGTTCGCACATACCAACGACATCACCGCACCCACAAAACCAAGGCCTTGAACAACGATAACTTTCTTACCACAATTCCTCACAATAAACTCATTAATAGTTTTCGAGTCATCAAGATTAGCTGGAATAGTATGCGCTTCTAACGTGATTGGATTCCTAGAGATACCCATCAACAACCTCACTTATAATTGGTATTATTGGTCGAAAAACCAAACCTTGAACATAACAAAGAGCATATATGAAAGTCATACATACCGCTCTATCTACAAACGGCATCAAAATTTACTCTTTGCATAAAAAATCAATTCATCGCCCAAATATGCTCTTAATCAATCTTTTAACGCAGCCACGATCTGTTTTACCGCTAAATTCGGTCTAAAAAGCTCGTCGCTTAGAGCTATACAGTTTCTGCTCATAGAGTTAATTTCATCAGAATCAATTAGGTCAGCGAGTTCATGAGCAGCATCAACAAAGGGTATAAGATCAACATCACTTACTACACGACCAGTGCCGCTAGTATTAATTAGGGCAACAAGGTCATTCCCAGGATTTACACTTGCCAAAACGGGAAGTCCAGAGGCAATATATGATAGAAATTTCCCGGGGATATTGTGGGTTTTGTGCCTTACATCAAGCGACAACATTCCAACGTGACACTGCTTATATAGTAGCGGTATTTCGTCAGCATTGATCTGATCGAAGAATAGAACATTATCTAAAGAACTAAACGTCGAGTCTAGCCTAAACCTATCCATCTCGGAGCCTCGCCCAACGAACAAAAACCCAACATCTTTCCGGCTTTTTAAACTGAGTGCGAGTTGAAACAAAATCTCAATTCCCTGCGCCACACCCATATTACCCGCATAAATGAAGATTTTTCTACCGGCTAAGCTTGTATCCTTAATAGATATGGAAGACGGTTTAGATCCAGCATGAGAAAGCCAATTATTCAGTACTTCGACCTTTGTGTTCCGTTTCATATCCCATTTTGAAAAATAAGTCAGGTTTCCTTTCGCCTGCACACCGATCACGTCAGCAACAGAATATTGGTAATTTTCAAATAATTTCAATACTCGATAGGGCAGCCCTTTACTGATCAGTCCCATGTCCACCGCCCAGTCTGGAAAGATGTCTCTAACTATCAAATACCCACGACATCTACTTGCTTTTTTAAGATATTGCGCAATCGGCCCTAAAAATATTGTTGGCGAGTACCAAACTACCCCGTCCCACTTAGTATTAACAATGGGTGATTTTTTAATACCGCGCAGCATTTTTAATGGTGTGAGAATCTCGTTAATAGTTCTCTTGAAATAACCTACGCCTTTGGTGCGAAAAGCCGGAAATCGAATAACTCTGTACTCCGCATGCTGCTCAACAGCATAAACTTCCTCTAGTCCATGAGTACCTGTAATAACTGTTACATCATGGCCTGCATAGGAAAACTCTCTCGCCAGATCCCTGACCTGAACGGCCCCAGAACTCATTAAAGGTGGAAACTCATTTGAAATTATAGCTATCTTCATAAGTCTAATAGACCTTCAAAAGTAAAATAAATAGAAATTGAATAATTGTTGGAAACACAGAACTTACGAAACATTAGTCTATGCCACTACTTTTGATCAGCAACTTATCTGACCGAAATCGAAACTATTACCTGCAGCTTATGCCGGAAAGTACTGAGAATATAACTCCTTTTTATCGACCATTAATTTGACCATGTCAGAAATCATTTGGTCATAAGTAGGTATTTTATAATCTAGTAAACCTCTAGTATCAATAAAGCTTTTATCACTCTTTTTACCATCCACCGCCTTAATACTAATATCTTTTTCAGTATGCTTTTGGAACAACCTAAGGAGATCATATTTATTGATGGAAGCATTATTTGTGACATGATGCAATCCGGTGATTCCCGTCCTTATTGAAAACTCTACAGCTTTTGAAAGCTCTAAGGTAGTAACACCTGACCAAATGGATTTAGTATAGCCATCAATAGTTCCAGTTTGGTTCATAAACCAGTGAAATAGCTCCTCCCCATCATTTTTTAACTCAGGGCCAACCACCGAAGTTCTCAAAGTTAAATGGTTCTCGCTTATAACTTCCCCAAGCCCTTTGGTTTTAGCATAAACACCAAATCCATCTTTGGTATCAGTTTCGATATAAGTAGTACCTTTATTTCCTGAAAAAACGCAATCTGTAGATATGTGTATTAACTTTGCACTAATCTGATCAGCTAGCCTTGCCAGCCGATGCGGCATGTATGTATTGAGGAAAATTGCATTTTCTGGATTTAAATTAGCACCATTTATTAATATACCAATACAGTTGATAATAAAGTCAGGAGATATATCTCTTATATTTTCAAGAAACTTTTCTTCTATCCTTGCATCTATAATGACTGTATCTTTCTGGAGTTTTTTTCTGTAAGCGAAGTTATATAAGTCATACTGTCCATTGGATTGGAGATAATTAAAAACTTGATGGCCGATAAGTCCAGTCGAACCCAAGACCAAGACTTTGTTCCCCACCGCCACTATCCTTTATGCCAAACTGTGCGGTTAACGTAATCAACATATGAAACAATTATTCGTAATATCTTTTTCGAAACGTTGTCTGCCTCATAATCTTTAACTGGTTTTATGGCTCTTTCGGACTCCGAATTATGACGAGTAGCAATCTCTACCGAATCTATTACCCTACCCTTATTTAATCCAGACATTATTACCGTAGTTTCATCCATTCCCTCTGGTCTTTCATGAGCTTGCCGTATAGTTACGGCTGGTAAATTAAGAATTGAGCCCTCTTCAGCAATTGTTCCGCTATCTGAAATAACACAAAATGCGTTCATCTGGAGATTATTGTAGTCATGAAAGCCGTAAGGCTTAGAGAATCTAATTAACGGATTTTCGCTCTGGTAGCCCATCTCATCAAGCTTCTTCCGGGTTCGTGGGTGGGTAGAAATAATTATAGGCATGCCATATTTACTTGTTAGCGCATCAATCGAGGCCAATAAATCACTGAAATTTGACGGTGAATCAACATTTTCTTCTCTATGAATACTCATAACTATATATTTTTTTTGCTGTAGTCCTTCTTTATTTAATATGTCACTAGCCTTGATTTTAGCCATATTAGCATTTAATACTTCTGTCATTGGCGAGCCTGTTTTGATGATTGTTTCAGGCTTTATACCTTCTGCAATCAAGTAATCTCTTGCCTGCTCTGAAAGAGGTAGGTTAATATCGCTCAAATGATCGACAATTTTTCTATTAATTTCCTCAGGCACCCTTTGGTCAAAACAGCGATTACCCGCTTCCATATGAAAAATAGGAATTTTTCTCTTCTTGGCCGGAATGACACTCAAGCAACTATTAGTATCCCCGTATATTAAGAGCGCATCAGGTTTGATTTCTTGAAATACGCGGTCTGCCTTGGCAATAATATCTCCAATTGTTTCTGATGGCGTGCCTTTGATTGCTTCTAGAAAAATATTTGGCTTTCTGATATTTAAATCTTTAAAAAACACCTCATTAAGCTCGTAATCATAATTTTGGCCAGTGTGAACAATTATATGATCAACATACCGGTCTAACTCTTTCATTACCTCACTAAGCTTAATTATTTCTGGTCTAGTACCTACTATAGTCATTACTTTAAGTTTATTCACTGGCTTCGAATTCCTTTAAATCATTTTGTATTTCTGTGAGCCCGTGAAGAAGATTAGCTAACTCATTTTCATCTAATTGATGGGTATTATGAGAATGGTACTCCCCTGCTTGAGTAATAATCTCTTCACCTTCCTCAAAAAATTTATTGTAATTAAGATCTCTATTGTCAGCTGGAATTCTGTAGTAGTCCTCCATATCAATAGCCTTGACCATTTCTTCCTTTGTCAGGAGCGTCTCATAAAGTTTCTCACCATGTCTTGTTCCAATTATCTTTATGTCGTGGGTAGGCTTACCCAAAATGGTGGTCAGTGTTTTTGCGAGTAATTTGATTGTTGCCGCGGGAGCTTTCTGAACAAAAATATCACCACTTCTGCCATTTTCAAATGCAAACAACACCAAATCAACCGCTTGGTCAAGAGTCATCATGAATCTCGTCATATCTGGATCAGTTATAGTGATTGGTCTACCGGTCCGTATTTGATTTATAAATAGGGGAATAACCGAACCTCGACTCGCCATCACATTGCCATATCGTGTGCAGGCAATCATAGTACCTTCCTCACTACGGGCTTTAGCAACGACCACTCTCTCCATCATAGCTTTACTGATTCCCATTGCATTAATAGGATAGACGGCTTTGTCGGTACTTAAAGCTATCACTTTCTTGACACCCGCCTTTATTGCAGAATTCAAAACATTTTCAGTGCCAATAACATTTGTCTTAACTGCTTGCATTGGATAAAACTCGCATGAAGGAACCTGCTTGAGCGCAGCAGCATGGAAAACGAAATCAACCCCATTCATAGCATCATCTATGGAGTTGGTATCTCTTACGTCTCCAATATAAAATTTTAATTTTTTATGATTATAAAGCTTTCTCATGTCATCTTGCTTCAATTCATCTCGCGAAAATATCCGAATTTCCGCTATGTCAGTTGTTAAGAATCGTCTCAAGATCGCATTACCAAATGACCCTGTTCCCCCGGATATTAAGAGTGTCTTACCTTTAAACATTTAACACCTCACTAAATATGCATGCATCATTAAAGTCACTTACAGCATCCCCTAAACCATCCGTTATGGAAACCGATAAAAGGCACTAAAAATGGCTCCGCATAAAGATTTTTCAGTTAAATCTAATTTGTAATATATAATTCAGCCATTAGGCTCTAAAAAAGAGTTTCTATTAAACTGAAAATATAACTTGTCACTAGTCTAGCTAATAAGTCATGTTTTTTGCCTTAAGCTATCTAATATTCCCTGAAATAACACTAAGTGCTTCAACTACGTCTTTTTCAAAACTGTCCTTAGGGTTCCAACCTAAATCAACTAGCCTCTTAGATGAGTAAGTCCTGTTTAAATTAATGTTTGATCTACGGCGCATTCTCAATATTATTTTTAGAATAATAGACGGAAGATGCACTACTGGGAAAAAATACCCTCTCATACCTAGTGTACGTCTTGCTAGTAATTCAATAGACTTATAATCGTTCTTTTCATCCTCATCATCGGACACTATAAATGTATCAAAATGAGTCACAACGCTTTTTTCAGCCAAAAACATAATCGCAGAAATTACCTTACTAACAGACACTAGATTCATCTTCCTATGTCCATAGACACATGCTTTAAGATAGTTTAGCAGTCTTGACCCATTACTTAAATCATCTACTAATTTAATTAAATTTTTGCTTCCGTCACCAAATACTGCCGTGGGTCTAAGAATCATATAATCAATATTAGTATTACTAAAACGATCTTGTAACGTTTTTTCTAATTGAAGTTTTGTTTTCTCATATTTAGTGTAGGGCCTTTCGATTGTTTGCTCGCTAGTTTTAGTCTCCCTGGTATTTCCCACGACCACAGCAGTACTAAGATATATAAATTTTTTTATTTTCTTTTCGACGCACACTGATAACAAATTAGTAAGTAAACTAAGATTCTCATTTTCATCGTCACTATTTACATAAACAAGGTTTATCACTATTGAATTTTCAGAAAGCAGCCGCCCAAGAGAACTCTTGCTAGAAAGGTTTCCCTCAACAAACCTAATGCGGGGATTATTAAGGCCCTGCAAAGAAGAGGACTCTCTTTGAAGTATTGATAGACTAACATCTGTTTTTGATAAAAGATGATTTATGAGGTTTCTGCCAATAAAACCAGAACCTCCAAGAATTACAACATCACTGTAGCCGTTTAATATGGTCATTTTTTTGCTTTCGTTACGTGCCAATGTCATAACTCACAAGTATTTAAAAATCGTAATTAATCATAAAAAAACGAGTTAACCCACATCCGCTGTATTGTGAGTAAACTCGGGAACTAACGCTCTAAGCTTAGCGACAATTTCAGCCAGCTGCGCATCTGGCATAACAGATGACAATTGATTTATATTTTCGAGAGATCTAGGACTAAAATCCCTATTTTTAGCAATCAGTATTTTTGAATGCGGGGTTGGATTTGTTGTCTCGCCATCAGCTAAAAGTTCTTCGTACAATTTTTCACCGGGTCTTAGCCCAGTATACTCAATCGAGATATCAGTCCCCACCTTTAAACCACTTAAACGTATCATTTCTTCAGCAAGATGCGTGATTTTGACTGGATCGCCCATATCTAAGACAAAGATTTCTCCACCTTCTCCAAGAACACTGGCCTGCAAAACTAACTGACACGCTTCTGGTATCGACATGAAGTATCGAACAATATCCCGATGTGTCACTGTTACAGGGCCCCCTGCCAAAATTTGCCGCTTGAATAAGGGTATGACGCTGCCGCTACTTCCCAGTACATTCCCGAATCTGACCACCATGAATTTAGTCTCAGAAGACAAAGTGGACTCAATCTGACAAGCTATCTCTGCAACCCTTTTAGTCGCCCCCATTATATTTGTAGGATTCACTGCTTTGTCGGTCGAAATCAATACAAAACGAGGAACTTTAGACGCGCCAACAGCCTTAGCGACATTTTGCGTCCCCAAAACATTGGTTCTAATAGCTTGAAACGGATTACTCTCCATCAAAGGTACATGCTTATATGCTGCTGCATGAAATGCAATATCTGGTGTAAAAGTAGTTATTGCTAAATCAATATCTGTATAGTGCCTTACATCCCCAATTACAGGGATAATGTTAATATTAGAGTACTTTTTTGACAGTTTCATTTCTAACTCGTATAAAAATAATTCTGATTGTTCAAACAACACAAGCGTCGCTGGCGAAAATTTACAGATTTGGTTGCATAATTCACTACCAATAGACCCTCCGGCGCCCGTCACAAAAACAGTCTTATGAGTTAATATTTCTCCAAGCGCTGACTGATCGAGTATCACCGAATCTCGACCCAGCAAATCTTCTGGCTCAAGTTCTTTAATCTGTGAAGGATCAACTTTACCGTTCAATATATTTTTAAGAGCGGGCACAGTCCTTAATTCCAAACCTGCAGAATTAGCAATATTCACAATTCTTTGCATTTCTTTGTTACTTGCAGAAGGGATTGCGACAATAACTTTTTGGACCGTCAATTGAGATGCAACTCGCGATAAATCATCAACCGTTCCGTATACCGCAGCACCATGAATTTTAAAAGTTCGCTTTCTGGGATGGTCATCTAAAAAGCCCACTGGATTTAAGCCTAAAAGGACATCTTTTTTAAGTGATTTAAACAATTGAGCACCCGCCTCGCCTGCGCCAATTATAAGAATTTTTTCAAGTTTGGAAGATCTACGACTAACTAAAGTACGCCAATTGGCGTAAATAAGACGGCTAAAAGTCAGCACATTGAAAGACAAAAAGACTAAAAATACACCTGCAGCTAAATTAGCCTCGAAGACACCAATCATATAAAGCACTGATGATGTTAGAATTAAAGATACCGCAATTCGCATCCCATCTCTGAAACCAAACAGACTCCAAACTACCTCGTAGCTGCCTCTAAAAGATAGTAATATGATATTTAACAAAGCAAATAAAGCTGAATATGCATAACCAATATAACCCAAAGCAAAATTCAAAAGGTCGGAAGTTCCAACAAAGCAGCAAAACAATAAACACACATCCACAAATATGACACACATTTTTTTGGTGTCGAATGACATATTTTCAATGATCTTAAACATAAGATTATAATTCCATTCTTTGAGCTACTTTGGGGTGTGGCAATGCGTGTTCGATTTATTTTTTCTGATTAATAATAAGGATATTACTGTCGAGCAATACCCAAAATTTTCTCATACAGTACTATGTACTCGCGAACAATCGAAGACCACTCGAATCGCTCAGCCACATATTTTTTAAGGCGCTGCCCTTGTTCTTGGCGACCTCCTGATTCAAAAAAAGCATCTAAGCCCTCAGTAATCCCATCCAATGTTGCTGGGACAATAGCGACGCAATCTTGTTGCCCGAATACACTCAAACCACACTGATCCGTACAAATGACAGGGGTCCCATGGACAGCTGCCTCTAGCACGACAATAGACATAGCTTCACTCCTGGAGGGAATTACTAATACATCAGCACTTGCATAAGCCTGCTGCTTATCAGAGCCAGAAACAAAGCCTAAAAAATGAACATTCTCTGACAATTCTGCCTGCTGAATTTTAGAGGTAAGCTCAGGCAATAACCCTTCATCTACTCCAGCTATAACGAGGTCATAATCAACAGACTTAAGCGCTTTAATCCTACAATATGCAGAAACCAACATATCAATTCCCTTTATAGGATTAAGTCTCCCCATAAAAAGAACAAATCTATTTGGCACCCCATAACGCTTCCTGAAAATTTGACTCTCATCTAACTGAGAGCATGGCATGACTATCCCATTAGGGATGATCTTTATTTTTCCCGCTGAACTGCCATACTCTAAGAACAGATCAACTTCATCTTCAACTACAGCAATGCACAAAGAAGCTGACCGAACAATCCGGTAACCCACCAATTTATTATAGAGAGCTTTTAATAACCGCGATCTACCAGAAATTTTCAGCCCACCAGCCGGACAAACAGCATAGGGTTTTTTGTACATTAAATTTGATAAGAACACCAAAGAATTTAAAACACCCCAGTGATTAGAAAAATGAATCACATCACTATTTCTTACGGCATTATTTATTTTTTTTATGTTTGGAAATGGAATATAAAAACGCCGCGCTAAAAGCGATAGAGCAATTATTTTTACATTCTCAAGATATTTTAATGTGTCCTCGTCAATCCCATAATTAACAGTCAACACGCTGGTCTCAACTCCACTTTTAGCTAGGTAATGAGACATTTGAATTGTTCTCTCGGCGACGCCGCCACCCAAAAGAGGACTCAATATTGAAACGACATTTAATACTTTCATTTTTTCTTCTTATTCAAGCGTAATTATTTGAACGCGATTAACTTACTAAAACATATCTAATTATTTGAATATCTATAATGGCAACCAAGTCCTAGGTCGATGTAGATCAAAAATAAATCGATTAACAACTAATTAAAGATGATGAGTATTTAAAAGATACCTTCGATTTCAATACTAGCTAACAGACAAGATCCTATTTTCTTGAAGATCATATTGCTCATGGTGAATACCCTTTAAAACAGCTAAAAACATTAAATAACATACAAAAAAATAACTATCATTGAAAAGAGAGACCGCGATGATGCAATAACTATAATACTGAAAGATCTTTTGAGACTTAGACTTTATACTCACATCCTTTATAAGATCTGAGCTTATTTTTAACAAAATAAGGCAGCCAATCAACCCTATATCTAGTAGTAGCGTAAATATAATAAATCGGGATCCAAATAAGATATCGGGGTTTGAATAACCGAAAAATGTTTCCGCAAGATCACGAAGCACTAGCTGACTAGAGCCTAATCCATGCCCCAGTAGACCCTCTAAGCTTATAAAGTAGCCTGATAGAACATAAGGTACTAAAAGCAAATCTGAAAGCTGCTCTGCTAAATCCCCATCAATGTTCTCCGCTGAGTCTGTTACTAAACTTGAGCTAAAAATCTCTGGAATTATAGCCAGCCGAGGTACAGCAGAAACAATTGATTCCTGAAAAAACACAAAGGCAACACCAATTGTCACTAACACTGATAATATTGCAACCACATACATACTTTTACTGGATGCCGATCTTCCAATAAAAGCCCTTAGGCATAAACAAACGCCCAACGCGATGACGAGCGTGTTAGAAAATGTGAGAACCCCTACGACGAAAATTAAGCTCTTCTCTCCAGGTCTGAGCGCACGATCCTGCGTAATACAATGAAACATCATTATTGGGATTAACAATGCTGCTAAATCTCTGGGCTCTCCAAAAAATGAGCTAACCCGAAGAAATTCAAACCCGCCAACTAATGCTAAGTTTTCTGGGCTTGCCTCACCAATACTTTCGTAACTCAGAGGCAGGCCAATAAGAGAGAGAGTGAACTGCAATATTGCTATGCAAACAACCGCTCTCCACCACCAAACAGCTTTATAGATAATCTGTTGGCGTTTTCGATTTGAGGTTAGGAGTAGAAAAAAAATCACTGGGAGAATCATTGTTGACTCAAAAAATTTCACACCCATAATGATAATTCTGTAGGCTTCTCCACTACTACTAAAGGTTAGGTAAGAATATAAAAAAGACAGTCCAGCTAAAAACAGCAGAAGGCACATTTTTTTACTAAAATATGCTCTAGGCAAATAGTACTGTGTTGACCGGCCACGACCAACCAACATATAACTGAGGACAAGGATAATGCCCAAAGCCAAAAACAACCTGGAAAAACCTAAATTCAACCCTAATTTAAAGGAAAACATCTTTAGCGGCAAAAACACCAAAATCATGAATGCAATAATTGAAGCCAAATTAGGCTTAGTATTCGCCAACATTATAAAAGCTTTCGATCATTCAAATTCATCATTAAATCCCGGTCAATGACTCTTTGTGTCCAAAAATAAGTTATGAAAAAGCATGAAATATTTGAAAGCATAAGAGCATAGCTCAAAGCACTATATAAGCTAAAGTAATAGCTAAAGACAAATGCCGACAGTCCACCTATTAGGATGCTTCCGCTAGCGATTATGATGCTAATTAATGGTTTTCTGATGGTATTCAAAAAGAGCAACCTTGGCAGGCTAAGCATACTCATAAGAACCGCTATGGTTCTCAGAAAATATAAGCTGGTAACGTGAGAGTATTCCGGATAGAAATAACTGGTGCCAAAGTACATGATAGGATACAAAAAAATAACGCCAATAAAAAAAATAGAAACAGAAACCAATTGATAGCGATGAAGTTCTGAGAGTAATGATTCAGATATTCTTTCCTGGTTTCCCCCAAAAGTTTTAGCCAAGTAAGGCACATAAACCATAGCTACAAGTGCACTTAGAATGCGAACACAATCGGAGAATATTTGACTCGAAATATAGATTTTTGATCCTTCAATCTCAAAATATTTAACACCTAATATGTCCCAAGTAATGTTGAACAACATCAAGAAAGTAAACGCAAGTAATGGCATTGCAAATTTAAGCAGTTTAATGAGTGCAGGGATATTAATCGTAAAAAATGAAAGCGTAGCTTTCACTACATTTAATGGCGGAAAACAGACAAGGCATGTCATGAATCCCGCAATCAAATATATGGTTATAAGGTTTTGCAGAGGATTGACTCTACCCATATATGCGAGACCTATCAGAATAATTAATGCCTCCAAGAAATGGGATATGATAACTTTATGATTTTGAAAAGTAGATCGAGCCTGCATACATAATAGGGCGCCGCCATGCGATAGAGTCACATACCAAAAAAGCTTAGAACTATAAGACTCGGAGTAAAAATGACTAATGATAAAATATAGCACTACAGACGAAATCAAAAAAACCTGCAGCGAGAGCGAAGACACGCTTACGATTTTTACTGCATCCTTTTTACCAAAAGCAATTGATAACTCGCGAGAGGTTGGGGCTGGGATCCCTAGCTGTAAAAATAAACTATATTGAAGAATTAAGCTAATAAGTATCCATTCAGAAAATTTTTCTGGCTCAAGCAAGCTCATAAGATAGAAAACGGCAACTAGCCGGGCTATCTTACTAGTTAAGGTCGATACTGGAAGTGCATATCTGGATAAACCATGCGTATTAGCCATTCATCGCCTCAAAATATTTAGACTGGTCAAGAAAGACCACCACATTACCAATCAGACTCGCAGAAAATTTAAAGACCTGTCCTTAATATATGGACAAAAGATATATAATTACTACTTAGTCAGATCGCTTCTAACGTCAATTTAAAAAATTAATCAAACATATTCCAAGCGAGCGCCTCTAGCTCCTTTACTTCAATAACAGTTTTTTTTCCTATCAACTTATAAAAATCTATCGCGTCGATACCTATTTTTGGCCTCAAAGTAATCAAGTCCTCATGCGTTATTTTGTGCCCCGCTGGTAGGTTTTTATTTACAAAACAAGCCCTACGAAACTCTGTAATTCTGGCCTCAGATTCAACTGGTCTGACGTAGTCCTTAGCCTCATTTCCAAGTAAAGCGCCTGATCGTTTATAAGCACTCAGTAAAAGAGTGAGCTCTCCACTATTAATGGATAAGTGGTGATCTCTAAAGCTTCGTGTCTTGTCATCAGTAAAATGTACTTCAATTATCTCGGATCCTAGAGAGAGAGACATAATTGCCGCTTCAACACCAAGAGTATGATCTGAATATCCAATCGTGACGCCTGGGAAATTACTCTTTAAGCTTTTTATGGACATCAAGTGAGCATATTTGTCGTTTAAATCCCCATACATTGCAACGCAGTGCAGCAGTGCAACCATTCCTGATCTTTTGTACTCGGGAAATTTATTATGAATAAACTTAACTGTTTGTTTTATTAAGTCGATATCCGCCATTGCAGTTGACAAAATCAATGGTTTTCGAGTTTGGCATAATGCACTAATCATTGAGTAATTTGTTAGATCTCCTGATCCCACTTTGTGAATTTCAATAAATGGATCTAATATTTCTAGACTTTTGGGATCCCACAAGGATGACATAAACATAGCACCCTTAGAGCGTATATATTTAGCTATCTTGACTTGCTGCTCGTAAGGAATTGTAAACTTTTTGAAATGCTCTGCCCTATCTGGAGCAAGACGATGGTTTACTAGGGCATTAGCTGTATAGGATTGTAGCTTTACAGTTTTTGCTCCTGCGTCTATCGCCTCATCCACTAGAGTATAAGCATAATCAATATTTCCCTCATGGTTACCGCCTATTTCAACGATTACACCTGCGTCTTTACAACTTTTGTCAGCGTTAATCTTGTCCACCTCCGTTATCATTGTTAGTTTTCATAAATTTGGGGGTAAATATTAAAGAAAGTATCAAACGGCAGTCCGCTTGAATTTTCATTAATTTTTTCGGCTCTCGCATCCAAAGCCAAAACAACAATTTACTCGGTTTCTATAATACCGACCCTTAACTGTTTATCTTCTATTAGATCAAGCAACCTATCTGCTCGGATCGAAAATCCACCATTTATTCGCTCATAAAGCGTATCTCTTTCATAATGATTCTTTTCCGACAGAGAGAAACTTTGTAATGAATTTCCTAAGTCTTTGTATAGATTACCCTTTACCTTTCGAACCAAAATGGCGACGTCTTTATTTGAGAAAATTTTTAAGTAAGCGGATAATTGATCTATTATGTAACTATCAACAGTCTGTTGAACCCATGTTCTTATCACTAAAATATCTGAGCCACCCAATTGAATAGTCTCAGTATCAACTAAGCTCAGGAGAGTTTCTCTAAGGTTGGAAAATTGATGTTCTAAAACTTCTTCTCTTAAAGTAAACTCAATTTTTTCGCTCTCATATGTTCTGACGTAATCACAAAGCGTGCCGCTAGAGGACATAATGATAATTTTTTTTAGTGATCTAAGCCTCAAAAGCGGTAATATCGTAGACGAAAAAAACATTTCAAGTGCTGCCGGATTACCCTCAATGTCATCACCGCGCACAGCCACAATTACTACCACATTGCGATCCAACCCTACCTTTTGGATTATACTATTGGATATTTTAGATCGCTCAGCCAGAAGTTTTGATCTATCAAAACTCAAACTATTACTGTGCTGACGATAATTAAATACCACCTCTTCTGACAGAACAAAAAACTTACCAGTTGCCGCAGCAAGCGCCCAAAGATAATAACCATCCTGTCTAGTATAGGTATCATCATACCCACCCTGCTCAGCAAGCCAATCTTTGCGAATTAAAGTACAAGCTCCGTGCACAGGAATGTCAAGCTCATTAGTCGATTGATCCGTTTTAACTTTAAAAACTGTTCTAATGAAATTGGCATTTCTATCTATTTCATTGTAATTGCCAAAGATCCCAACCGTATTTTGATTTACTTCATAAGCATCGACGAAATTTCTCAATAATTTTTCAATCGCGTTAACTTCAAAAAAATCGTCAGCATCGAGCCGGATAAGGTAGTCTCCTCGCGCATATTTAAGTGCCATATTTGCACAAAAAATCAGACCTTTAGGAGAGGAATTTCGCAGAACCATTATTTTATTATGTAACTGAGCCCATTTCCTGATTATATTTTCCGATTGGTCCGAGGAACCATCGTCTATTATAATTATTTCAAAATTGCTATAGCTTTGAGATACAACACTTTTAATTGCAGTATTAAGAAAATCACCGTAATTGTGGTTGAGGATATAAACTGTTATTAGAGGACTCATAGCTACTAAACCATGTTATCTGCGGCTAGATTTAAAGCAATATTTTGGGCTTTACTCTCAGAATCGATCGTTAGGCCTGCGATATGCGGAGTGATGATAACGTTAAAGTCCTCCTTAACTAAATCAAGAATGGGACTACCCTTCCAACTACCATCAATCTCACCACTCAGCACATCCGTAGCATACCCACCAAGAGCACCGGACCTGATCATTTTAGCAACGGTGTACTCATCAATCACCTCCCCGCGAGATGTATTGACTAACAATAAGCCTTTCTTCGCACATGACAAAATATTCGCATCCAATAAACCCTCTGTACTAGAATCGAGTATCAGAGATAGTAAGACTACATCACTTGAACTTAGTAGCTCCTCGATACTATCCAGTCGATTCAAAGACTTATTATCTACAAAGGGGTCATAATATTGAATAGATATATCCATTGAAGAGGCATATTTTGCAACGTTAGCTCCTATTCTTCCAAGACCCACTATTCCAAGAGTCAAATTATTTAACTCTCTGGAACGAAGAAATTTTTCTGATTCCCTCCACTTGCCTTCTACCGCAAATTTCGACGCCTCCGGAATTTTCCTGACTAACGATAACAGAAGAGAAAAGGAATACTCTGAGGACGCCAAAATCGTGTTATAAAGCTTACTATTTCTCAGTGAAAAAACCTTTACTCCTTGATTTTCTAATTCCTCCCTCGCTATATGGTTAGTGCCAGTAGAAGGAGTCACAACAGACTTCAAGTTCGGGAAATATGAAGCGGCTTTGCTATCAATTAGGTAAGTAGGGCATGGAGAAACTACCCAACTATAAACACTGTCTCTATCTTGCAGAGACTCTATATCTCTGGTATTCAATAATGGGTCAACAATCAAATCTTTATCTAAGGAAAAACGATTATCTAATTCAACGAATTCCATAGGCGCGCTAACCAAAATTTTTTTCATTTTATGTATCCTTATTTAATAAGTTAATCTGTACTCTAGAAGACTGAAACCATGCCAACTCCTAAACTTTAGAATTAGGATTTACTAAATATTCAAGAATTGTATTCAAAGGAGCGTCTAAACCACATTTTTCAAGAGTTTTAACTGTCCTAGAAAAATCCACCGAAGTATTTACCGCAAGATTTAACCGGTAAGCCCCATCAATTAACTCGTGAGGATAGTGTAAAAGTTTGGTTTTGTACCCATGATTTCTACCATAAATAAACGAGGATGAGTGCTCTCTGCTATGGGCATCAAGTAAACTCTGGCTGGCAGTATAGATCAACTTTGAGCTCAAACACTGGACTCTGACCCCAACCGGATATGACTGTGTTGGTTCAGCATACTCATATTCCGTAGTGGACGTAGCGACATAGTCATATTCACCTTTCTCGTAAGCGCTTACACATCTATCTATATCCGACGGATCTACGAGAGGATTATCGCCCAATATCTCCACAAAATCTTTTAGTTTAAATTCCCGTAAACACCCAGCCAATCGCCCCAAAACATCGTCCAAACTTCCTCTATAGCAAGAGATACCATTTTGTCTAGCCCATTCACCTAAAGCGTCATCACTTTCATCGTTTGAAGTAGCGAGAATTATGCCGGTCACGGAGTTCGCCATGTTTATTCGATGCACTAAAACGTCCAGCATTGTGAGATGATCAAACATCGGACGCAAAGCCTTTCCAGGCAATCTAGAACTGCTCATTCTTGACGCGATAACAACGTTCATATTAATCCTTATAAAATTAATTAAATTATTTTAGATGCTCAACATACCACGGCATAGCAGCTCTTATTCCATCGCGAAGATTATATTTGGGCTGATATCCCAATGTTTTTGTAGCCTTTGAAATATCCGCTTGTGAATGCCGTACATCGCCGGCCCGGAAATCGCGGTACACTGGATCGGCTGTAACTTGAATGCCACCAGATATCAGTGAGGCTTTAATAAAAGAATACAAGTCGTTAAGAGTGGTACGATCACCAACAGCCACATTATAAACCTGGTCCTTGGCTTGATCAGGCGCGGTAGCCGCCAAGATATTCATTTGCACTGTGTTTTCGATAAAGCAAAAATCACGACTGGTCTCACCGTCGCCATTAATAAATACATCTTTGTCCTGAATCAATGCCGCTGTCCACTTGGGGATAACTGCTGCATAAGCACCGTTCGGATCCTGACGCTTACCAAACACATTAAAATAACGCAGGCCTATTGTTTTAAAGCCATAAGTGCGAGCATAAACCCCTGCATATAACTCGTTAACGTATTTCGTAACGGCATACGGGGAGAGCGGGTTACCAATATTTTCTTCAACTTTAGGCAATACAGAATGATCACCATATGTGGAACTGCTAGCCGCGTATGTAAAGCTCTTCACCCCTTCCTCTTTAGAAGCTTGCAAAACATTCAAGAACCCAGAAATATTCGCAGAGTTTGAAGCAATCGGATCAGCGATTGA
>MDSY01034155.1_pt1 | contig 17358 bp, 10 predicted proteins | sample 811131 | NCBI WGS metagenome assembly MDSY01 (sample SAMN05326643, study PRJNA326480) | marine metagenome | isolation source: seawater | place: Atlantic Ocean: South West | collected 2010
CGCAGCCTCCGCCTCCGCCGCTTCCTTCGCATCCTTCAGCAGCTCTTGGAGTTTGTCCCCATCCACGCCGTCCAGATGTGCCAACGCTTCCGTGGGTTTCTCATCATTCGCTTCGATCGGGACCCCGGAGGCGGACAATGCGGAAACCGCAGCATCGAGTACGCCTTCCGGGAAATCCGTGGGCGTGAGCATGACGGAAACCACAAAATCGACGTACGCGTCAGTGTCCTCCGTGGACGCCACGGTGGCTTGCTTCTCCTCTTCCTCGGAAACGCTCTCCCGGAGCTCATCCTCGTACGCGTCCATGTAGCTCTTCGAATCGTCATCGGAAGGAGCCTCCGCGTCGTCGTCTTTGGAAGATTCAGTTTCGTCGTTGGCAGACTCCAATGGAGCTTCAGCTTCGTCAGCACCCTTAGCGGCGCTCGCGGACGGAGCCTCGGCTTCGTCGTCACCCTTAGCAGCGCTCGTAGACGGAGCCTCGGCCTCGTCATCACCCTTGGTTTCAACCTCGGTTGCGTTGGTATCAACCGCTTCAACCTTGGTATCAACCGTCGTCGCGTTGTCGGCATTTGCGCCGAGTCGCGCTGCCGCAGACTTGACTCCTCCCCGTCCTCGGAGACCAAGGTCCGCCCCCTTCGTCGCGGCCGCGGCTTCTTCTAAAGTCAAGTCTCCCAGAGACGCTTCTAAATCCAGGTCTTCCTTGAGCGCATCCATCTCGGCCTGCATCGCGGCTTTGTCCATCTCCGTTGGAAGGCCATCTTCCCTTTCCTCGAGATCCTCACCTGTCTCCGCGGACTGGGCGAGCTTCTCTTCGTAGGACGAAGTATCGTCCGCGTCGTCGACGGTCAGCTCGCTGGAAGCATCGTCGTCCAAGTCCAACTCTCCCAAGTCTTGCTTCAGCGCCTCCATCTCCGCCTGCATCGCGGCTTTGTCCATCTCCGTGGGAAGCCCGTCGGTGCGTTCCTCGGGGTCCTCCCCAGTTTCCGCGGAACGCTCGAGTCTGTCTTCGTAAGACGCGGTGTCCTCCTTGGCTTCGCTCGGCGCGCTTTTCGCGTTTGCCGCGAGTTCATCTTCATACGACGCGGCTTCAGAGTGCTCCTTTTCGTTGGCTTCCTTCTCCTCCAACAGTTTTTTCAGCTCCTCCAGCTGTTTCTTCGTATCCTCAAGTTCCTTGTCCTTCTGGCGCTGCGCCACGGACGCCTTGGTCGGCGCCTGAGGGACGGGCGCGGCGGCCTGCGCCTTTTTCGTAGGCGCCGAAGAAGTCTTCTTCTCAATTTTCGCATCAGCACCCTCCGGGTCTTCCTTCACATCTATGTTCGCCTCCTGCACGCCACTCTTGGCCATCTTCGCCTCTTCCGGCTCGAAGTCATCCTCGACGTAGGACTTGCCGCCCTCCGATGTCTCCGCGACTGAAACCTCGCACGTCGCTAAACTCGCGTCAACGTGCATCTTGGTGAAGAACTGCGCGCACGCGTCTTGCGCACTTGCCGCGGTGATGTCCGCTTCGACTTCCTTCACCAGGACGCCCGCGATCGCGGCGTCGGACAAAATACGCGTCTTTTGTTTCGTAACCAGGTCCTCGATGCCACTCAGCAGGTCGTTCCGCGCTGCGTTCGCCGTGGCGCGCTTCTCCTTCGCGTCATCCATGCGTTGTTGGTTCTCGGGGGACTGTTCCTCCATCGGCGGGGCGTTTGGAGGGGGAGGCGCCTTCGGGAGCTCCTTGTGATCCGGGTCGAACTGGTCCACGAACGCGGACTTTACACTGCGTTCGGATTCGTCGTCATCCGCAGTCGCCACGGGCGTGGAGTTCGCGTCAACCTTTGGCGCGGCCGGCGAGTTGAAATTCCAGTTAATCGGACTGGGTAAACCGCCGCCCCAGGTCTTGAACGCCATCACCGCAAGCCACACGCACGCCACGGCGACACACAACACAGCAGCCTGTTTGGGTTTGGAAAGGGGGTGAGAGAAACGATGGGTTAGACATGTGATGCGAGAGTTCAGTGGTTCCCAGATCTCAGGAAAACGCGCATTTGGAAAAACGTGGGTTGTTGAGATCGGCAACGTCCTGTTCGTTCCGTCGTAGCATCCACGTACCTGTGTCATCACGCTGTTGCTCTGTTCTCGCTTCTTGCGCATTTCAGCCATGTAGTCCTTGTCCAGTAGTTTCTCACGGTCACCAAGCCGGGCGTTCTTCCGAGCCGTCGGCCCGCGTTCCTTGAACCCGTCCCACACCCCAGACGTGTTCTTGGATGGGTCTGCCTCGTCGCCATCCTCGCGCGTGCCGTACTTGGTTGCGGTCGCCGCGTACTTGCTCGTGTGCTTGAACGACCCCTGCGTTGCCATGGCGAACGACCTTTCTCGTTCCCACCGGGCACCCCGCAGACGCGTTGCGGCGCGTGCCTATGTGGTTAGTGGGAGGCGAATTCAAGCCAGGTGTTACACATTCTCTCTGGGGATTTTACCAAAGACAAAATTCACAGACTAGAAACCCATATACAAACTTAATTAAACACAAAATCGTTACTAAATGCCTCTCAAAAATGGGACGGCAAAATTTATAGTCGAGTCGATTGGCCGAAAAGTGAACATTCAAGCCGCGGATGTCTCGAAATTAAAGTGCTTCCTCCTCCGCTGTGTACTTCTCGCCTCGCAGGTACCCTCCTCTGGGCTTGAATCCACCACCATGGTCCTCTCCCTGACCTGCGCTGTGCAGAACTACGACTGGGGCATCACTGGGGTTTCCGAAGTTGCCGAGTTGGGTGAACGGAACACTGGGAATGTGTCGGATCAAAGCAAACCGCACGCGGAGCTGTGGTTGGGCACGCATCCCAGTGGGCCGTCGCTGGTGAAAGCAACCGGGTTGGGGTTGAAGGAAACCATCGCTGAGAATGTTGCTGAGTTCTTGGGCGATAAGACGCACGCCAGGTTCGGTGAGGATCTTCCCTTCCTCACGAAGGTTTTATCCGTCGCAAAGGCGCTGTCGATCCAGGCGCATCCCGATAAAGAATTAGCATCAAAGCTCCACGCCGATCGCCCGAACGTGTACAAAGACGGAAACCACAAGCCCGAGATGACCCTGGCGATCACAGAGTTTGAGGCGCTTTGCGGGTTCGTCAGCGGCTCGGCGTTGGCCAAGAATTTGCAAAGCGTTCCCGAGCTACGAAGCACGACGGGTGAGTCCGTCGCGGCGGCGTTTGTCAGCGCCGTGGGAACTGACGATGAAAAGAAAGCGTTGAAGGATGTGTTCAAAGCCGTGATGACCGCGTCAGCTGAGGTGGTCAAAACGCAAATCGAAAAACTTGTCAACAGACTCAACGGTGCAGATGAAACCTCGCTTTCCGCAATCGACGCTCTCGCCCTGCGACTGGAATCGCAGTACCCAAACGACGTCGGCGTACTTTGCGCTTATTTGCTGAACTACGTCGTGCTATCCCCGGGGCAGTGCATCTTCCTCGCCGCGAACGAGCCGCACGCGTACCTCAAGGGCGAGTGCGTGGAGTGCATGGCGACTTCGGACAACGTGGTGCGTGCGGGGCTGACCCCGAAACTCAGAGACACCGAAATCCTGTGCGACATGCTGACGTACGTCGCGGGTGAACCCACGGTGTTGAATGGAGAAATTATTCCGTCAGGTAAATCAACCGTCAAGCGGTACCAGCCTCCGTTCGACGAGTTTCAGTTGGAGACTTATGACGTTCCGGGTGGTGAGACGTGCGTTGCGGTGCCGTCGCCAGGACCGTGCGTGTTTTTAATTCAGAAAGGGTCCGGTGAAATGAACGGCGATGCAATCGAGCGCGGCGCCGTGGTGTTTGCGAAAGCGAGCGAGGAAATTTCAATCGAAGCGAGTCAAGACGTGCTGGTGTACCGGGCGATGATCAACTCGCGGGTGTTTTGAGTGGTTTTTAGTGGGTTTTAGTATGGTTTTAATAAAGGAAAATCGTCAGTATCCCCTTTATGAGCTCTTGCAGTCCGAGGCCCGTTTCGCAAAAAAGTCAGACGTCACAGTCGGAACAAAACAAGACCCCGACGCGGCACTTCGCGCGGCGACGACGAGACCCCGCGCGTTGGGTTTAGGTCGGCCGGCGGAGGAACTGTTCGCGCGCGGAAACGGCGAATCAGGGGCGCTGTGATGGGGTGTTGCACGAGGTGCGTGTGGTGTGACTCGAACCCGACCCGTGTGTGATTGGATCGACGGATTGGGCGCACGCTGTTCTACGGTTTACGCCCCGTGCCCGAGTTCCCTCGTTCGGCTATATGTGTTCCTTACCCTCCCTGCCTCCAATCCCACATCTCCCCCCCCCCACTTCCTTTCATCTCACCCAACAGCAAACCCCGGGGCAACGGCAGCCGGGCTTTGATCGAAACAGACGCGTACGGCGAGCGGTCCCCGAGCCCGGAGGTGAGCGGGGAGGAGCACGACGAGTTCGTCGATGCGTTTGACACTATCGATGACGGGTGGGTGAGTGACGGCGGGTCGCGGACTCCCCGGGCCAGCATCAGTGCGATCGGCGGTTTAGCCCTCTCACCAGTGTTCGAGCAGATGGCGAACAGCCCGTTCCACGACTTGAGTCCCCAGGAACAGGTCGCGAAGGTTGAGCAGGACGGCGGGATCCCGTATGAACTTTGTCGAGATCCGTGGTCACAGGAGTTACACGTTCGGCGGATCAACGAGCTTTTAAACGCAACTAAAGAAAGGGTTGCGCGCGAGAAGAACGTCGATCGCGCAGCAGCAAACACCGCACGACGACGAATGTCACTCCAGGAGGACGACCCGCCTGAAATGTCAATGTACGACCAGGCGAAGGGCGTGGTGGGACGGATGCAGATGGGGCAGGACATCACCAAGTTCGAGCTCCCCGCAACGTTCTTGACACCTTTTAGCGCGATTCAGGCTTCAGAAGACGTGCTCACGATCATCGCAGGCACTGAAAGAAGTGACAAAGAGTGGCGAGATATGTCTGATACGACAACGTGCGACACGGAACAGAGATTCCTGAACGTGCTGAAGCTGTTCCTGGATATGGAATCGCTGCGGTGCGAGGAGGGCACTTCCGGCGGGACGAAATCCTCATTCACGATGCCGCCGATGAAAAAGCCAATCAATAGCGTGTTGGGGGAGACGCACAGGACACGAGTAGGGGACGTGGAGATGGTCGCAGAACAGGTGAGCCACCACCCCCCAATCACGTGCTGGGAAGTGGAGCACTCCGTGGCGGGGTTGCAAGTCACCGGAAACTTATCGCCGAAGCCGATTTTTCACGGAACAAGCGTGCAAGTCGCGTTGCGTGGGACGTTACTGTACGAATTCGAAGCGACAGGTGAGACTTATTTAGCATCCATCCCCGATTTGTACATCCGTTTTTTCGGTCTGGGCGGCGGGTACAACGAAAACGTGGGCAAAGTGCGGTTCGAGCGCGTCAGCGGGGGAAACACCGGCGATGAAACTAAACTCTGGGCTGATTTGCACTTCAAACCCCGCGGCTCGGCAGGGTGGAAATCGAAAGCGCACAGGATGGACTGTACCGTGTACCGGGATTTAGGCAATGGTGGGAGGAGTGGTAGTGGTGGGAGTAGTGGTACTGGTAGTAGCGCTGGTTCGAACCCAACTAGTTCTGGTAGTAGCACCGGCGGCGTGGTTGGCCTGGGTTACGGGTTTTTAGAAAACTTCGGCGACAAAACAAGCGCCGAGTTTACGCTGGCGAAAGCGAGCAGTGTGAAGTGGTGCGCTAAGAACTTCATAGAAGGGTCAGCAGGTGCTGATGTGGAAGCATTATACACGTTAAAAGGCCACTACAACACGGAAATCAGGAACCTCGCAACCGGCGAAACTTTCTGGCGAACCGCAAAGCGCAAGAAGCAAAACCCGGTCGCCGCGACGGTTCCGATTGATTTGGAAACCGAGTCGCACTTAGTGTGGGGCGATTTGATTTGCTCGATTGTTCGCGAGGACTGGAAGAAGGCGAACATCGCGAAAAAACGAGTAGAGACCGCACAACGAGTGCTGATGAAGGAAATCAAAGAGGGGCGCAAAAAGTGGGTCCCGCGGCTGTTCAGCAAAGGGCAAAAAACGCACCTCGGGATCGTCAAAAATATGTACACCCTGAAACAAGGTGTGCGGCGCAACCCGCCGGAGTGCGACCCGGACTGGCATGAGCTCGTCGGGAAAGCCGTGTTTGAGGATTTGTAAGAGATAGTAAAGCATTTATTCATCCGAAGCGAGAGTCCGCATGTCATCAGCTCTCAATTTCTGAAAAATTTGCCTCTTTTCTTCAAGCTGAAAACCCCAGTGACAGCGAGGCACTTCTCACTCTCTCTTGGTTCATCTCCCTTCCGCGGTCACACGCGTCCGCGCGTTGTGTGTGGAGCCTGCGACGGCGTGCGTGTAGGTACAGAACACTGCTGCACGATGGCGGAGCGTTTCGGTTTTGAGACAGGCAAGCTTGTGATGAGCCAGTTCCGTTCGCGTACCCGGATCGGGCGGAAGAAAAAGCTGCTGGAAGAGGCTGAGAAGATTCTGCGTTCGGGCGGCGTCGAGCAACCCAAGTGGTTCAACGCCCTGAAAAGGTACTGTTACAGCACAGAAGTATTCGCACTTTCGACACCTACCAGCCTCTGCACCGCATACTGACCCTCTAACCCCTAACCCCCCACCCTAAAGCGTCCCCCCCACCGCACACCGCTCCGCGATGCGGCCTAAGCAAATTGTCTACCACGAGGACAAGCTGATTCGCGCGTATTACAATCGCGATCCTACCTCGAAATTCGTCCCCGCGGATCTGGGGTCCAGCGAGATGCACCACGTCCGGCAATTCGCCAGGCGGCAGCTCAAGGTAATGCGACAGAAGGGCATTCCGGAAAACGAAGCGCTCGCGGTGGTGGAACAAGAGGCGCGGGACGAACAGAGGTTGGCGCTCGAAGCGGAGAAGAAGGGGCTGGCGTTTGCCCGGCGATTGACGAGCCCGCATCAGTTACCGACGAACTACCTGGAGCAGATCCAGGAGGAAGAGGAGCTGGCGTGGGCTGCAACGAAACATGCGAAGTTGCTTGACTTGGCGACGCGGAAAAAACGGGCGCAGGACGCGGCGAATGAACAGAAGCGGCTGGCGGAGAGGGAGAAGAAAAAAGAGGTGTTGATGGCAGCCGGGAAGGAGGGTGAAGCCGCGAAAAGCGATAAGTAGATTCTTGGAATAGTCATCGCATCACCATTAAAAAGATAGATCCCCAGCTCTGGTTGTTCCGAATAACTTCACAGGCGGCGGGTGCGTTTCTTTCCGCCGATAATCAGACCTGAGCTCGTTTACTCTGTTCAACGAAGAATTGCGATCCAAGCTATTGTTCCTGTCCAAGCTCCCGAAACTAATGGGCGACAGCGTGAACCCCCCGCCTTTGCTTTTCCTCGTGGATGTTCGTATCCCTGAAATGGAGCCTCCCGATCGCGACGCCATGGAGTTGGGGGTTCCGATTGACCTGGTTGTGGACACGGGCGAGCGCGTTAACCGTCGAATGGAAGCGCGCGACACCGAGCCGTACCGCGCACGGCGCTCCCTGGTCAACACGCGACATGCGTCCCTCCACCGCAACAGCACGGACCGCGTGAACTCGATCCGAGTGCGCTCGCGCTCCGCCATCGCGGTCAACATGCGCTGCTCTCGGTACACACGCCGGCGTTCATTCGCACTTTGTGTCCGCGCGCGCCACTCGTCCAACGACGCGGACAACAACCGCGTGGTGGTCATGTACGTCGCGATTAACCCTAAGTCGCTCCACTCCAGCGCTGACCTCGTTGACGAGCGCCGGACTGCGTGCGGCAGCGGAGGCGGAGACTGTTTCCTTCGCTCGGATCGGTTGTCAAAGAAAACGTCCCCCGAGCCCAGTTCGTTGTATTTGGTTTGGACAGAAGGCCTCGGGGCGTTATCGGACGGCGACCCCGGCACGGGCACGAACGTCGTGGTGCCGCTTTGGTCTAAATCGCTTCCCAGCTCGCCGCCGGAGTCGCCCAAATCGCCGGTGACTTTCCGCAGTGATTTCAGGGCGAGTTGCTTTACCACGGTGCGCCACCTTCGTGCGCGGTCCCTAGGGCTTTCCGAGTTAGCCAACGCACCTGAGCCCGGATCGGATCGAATTGAGTCGGACCGGTACGGGGTGAAAAACACCGCGTCCGCCGCCGCCGCCGCGAACCGTTTCGCGTTTAAATCCGCCGGGGTAATCGTAGAAGAACCCGGGGAAAGCGGCCACGTCTCTGTGGTGGGCAGCGGCCCGTCAGTGAACATCAGATTGGAGAACGAATTGTCGCTCTGCATCCACGCCGAAAATACAGCTTCTTCAAGCATCTTGCGCTTTTCCTTCGCCGCGCCGCCGTGGGTTGCGCCTTTTCGATCGCGAGAAGTTTCCGATCCAATCGACTCCAGCGTGTCCTGTCTCTCCAGCGCCACCGCCAGCGCGGCGCTGGCGGAGTCGCACGCCTGCCACACCACCGCGATGGCTTCCGCGACACCAGCGGCGTTTACATCGATTTCCTCTTCATTCACACCGGACTCAGTTTCTGCGGCGAGCGACTCGGCGACAGTGCTGAGCGCTCTTGACAGCGAAGCCCGTGCGGCGCGCATCGCTTCATCCGCGGACTCGGCGCTCAAAACAATCGCACTTCCGCGCGATTGCAGCTCCCTCATCTGATCGCCGTCAAGTAAGTGCAAGTTGCCCCCCACGCTCGGGGAGGGCGAGGTCGGGGCGGTTTCCATGGGCGTCTCGAGCTCGTCGTTGAATCGATTAAATTGAATTTGATTCGCCATCGTCTTGCCAACGAGTAACACACCCCGGTCTCTCGGGGAGGGGGGCATGTCTGGGTACGCCGCCCTCATCTCCGCTTCGTCGATGATGTCCTCAACCACCGCTTCCACGACTACGTGTTCCAACTTCAAAGATGCGGTCATCTCCTCCATCGCCCTCTTTGGGGAACTCGTGGGTCGATCGTCCACCGAGATTTGCGAAGTCGGGCGAAGCGGCGATGCCGCGGCTGCGAGAAATTCACCAATAGCGTCGATTTCGGTTTCGTCGTACGTCACGGAGCTCTCTGCGCTTGGAGGATCGTCATTCGGACCTCTGGGTGAGCCGACGACATCGTCCCCAGAGGGCGACCCTGACCCACCCAGGCCCCCCACAGGCGACTCGACCTTCAGCGGCGATACTTTCAGCGCGAGTTTCTGAATTGCCGTAGCGAGGAACTCCTCAGGCCCAGGCAGGTCATCTAAATTGCTCGCATCGCTCGCGGCGTCATCCGCCACGTCCACGTCGCGCATGATCACAAATCAGTCCGCACAGGGAGACGCGGAGAGGAGCAGTGAGCGCCCCACCGCGTAGCCGTGAATTGCGGAGCCGGCTGCACGCAAGTGACGATTTGAGAGTTTGCCCTAAATTCAAGTGTGAAGTTGAACTCGATTTCACAAAACTGACAACTGTCAAGTGTTGCAAGCGTCCACACCAGTGGGCACCGCGCGGTTCCGCCTCCCTCCGCGCGGCAGCGGCGTTCCGGCGATGTTCGCATGGTCGGCTCGCCCGTGTGTGTCCCCCGCGTGTATTTCACGACGCGTATCCCACGATCGCGCGTCCACTTCAACCAGTGCACGCCAATACATGGTGCGTGCCATCCGTGGAGTGGACGACAAGGTGGACACCGCCATCCTGGACGCTGAGAAGGAAAAAACTCGTGAAGCAGTGGAGAGTGCATGGCGCAAAGGCGGGTGCTTGGACGGATGCAGCAAAGAGAGCGTGGGGAAGACCGTCCGGGGCACGATAGTAGTCGCCCGACATTACAAAAATCTAATCGAACAGCAAAAGTTCAACTTCGGCAAGTACGGCACGGGCAACGTTTTCCCTGATGACTTTTTTTGTCCGGAGTGGGTCGCGGGTCAGCTCACGATGATAAGCAAGATGACCGGAGTCAAGGCTGAAGATACTTGTGAGATGGTTCAGGTGGCGGGGGCTAGTGTGTTGGAGCTCACGGCTTCGAGCATAATGAGGACAATGTTTGAGCTCAAGAAACTGATTCCAAACGCTGATTCATCACACATGGTCCGCATAGAACCAGACCTGCTTATAGTCGGTTCCACTGACCTGGAGAGCATAAAATTCGGAGGCGCTTCCACTATGGCCACGCTACGCCAAATACCTGAAATGCCCGAACCGTGCGTGCGGCTGTTAGTCTACGAGGAGCCCGGTTTGTTGTTGGGCAAAGGTGGCGTTTTACGTTTGGAGCAAATCCGGGAAACTGCCGAGGAACATTCGGAAAATTTAGCCGCGACGTGCGTTGATTTGTCGGATGAAGAGTGGCTCGATGTAAACGCCCAGCGGTGGTTCACCAACGTGTTTTGCGGGTACTATTGATAGACGGGTATTTATTGATTCGAATTTGGTGTTCGAGACGATCCTCAACTCAATGACGCTCCATCACTGATTCATTTTACATCATTCTATATGTACACGCAAAAGCATGTCTGTTGCCGTACGCCGCAACACCTTAACGCAACCTAAAGCTGCACCCCATCACGGCTCCTGTTCCTGCGTCTCCCCGCTCGCGTTCGTTGACGGTCGGTTCGTCATATGCGTATTTAGTCCGACGCTGAACCCGCTCCCCGCTTCCTCGTACAGCTCCTGCGCCTTGGCGACGTTCAAATTCAGCTCCCGCAATAAACCCACGACTTTGTCCACCCCGGAAGGGTACCCCTTCTCGTGGTTCGAGTTGATTTCGTGGATCAAGAACTTGTTGCGGTCCAGGAGAACCTGTGGAAGTGTTGGGGGGGGAGGGAAGGGTAGATAGGTGGTCAGAAAAAGGAGCAGGTGAGAACAATGAACTCATTGTTAGATGTGTTTTTTCTTGCACCTCGTCAGCACACGTTTTCACCCAACTACTCGCGCGACACACATTTGCGTGCGGGTACACGCGGGCCGATCCTCTTGGCATGGGAAAACAGTGCTCGGAAAGAAAATAAAAACTAGTCATCTGTCTCTTACCTGCACATCTTTGAACTTGTCGAATCCGGGCCAGAGATTTTCCGATAAAATATCTGTGGAGTTTTCATTCGCATTTGCTTCGGTTCCGGTGGTCATCGGGACGTTTGTGAGGTGAAGGGGCGCTACCCGTGTGACTTTAGGGTTTATGGTTAAGGCCCCAAAAACCCTTTGAGTGTAACGTCGCTTCTCGCGTTTCCGAGGGAGGGCGAGGAGTGACGAGGACGCGCCCCGCTTTACCTTTTTCACTGAAAAAGCAAAAGCCAAAAAGCCAATTTTTCAGTCAGTGCCAATCACTTTCATCTCGGCATCCATGTCCGCTCCCCTTCGCCGCGCCGCGGCGCTCAGCGTCAGGGCAGCATGCAGTATTACCCCCGGCATCGCGTCATGGACCCCAGTGAGGACCATCGCCCCGGAGGTGACTCGTGGCTGCAGCTTCAGTGGTACGTCCCGACCCTTTTGTGATAGTGCCGTCAATCGATCGATCGACGTGGCACAGAGTTCTGACCAAATCCCTCAACCCCCAGGCGCTTCCCGCGGCTTCGCGTCCGACTCCGACGACGACTTCAAGCCGCAGGTGTATGCGAGTGGATCAGATGAGATCCGGTCTGTGATCGCCAAGGACGTCGCGGACAACCGAGTGCTTCTGTACATGAAAGGCACGCCTTCCGCGCCTCAGTGCGGATTTTCCAACATGGCTGTCCAAATACTAAACTTCCACGGCGTGGAGTACGCCACTAGGAACGTGCTGGCGTCGGAAGACGTGCGCAACGGAATCAAGGAGTTCTCGAGCTGGCCCACGATTCCGCAGGTGTTCATCGATGGCGAGTTCGTGGGGGGGTGCGATATCTTACGGCAAATGCACAGCGACGGGGAGCTGGAGAAGGCGCTGAAGAAGTGATAGGAAGAGGGGAGAGCTTGTGAAATTTTTTTTTATCTTACAATGAGTCAATGACATCCTCTCGTCTCCAGCTCCAGGCTCGCACACGGCACCATCTCTTCTCCACCACTCCCTCCCTCACTCTCCTCTACGCGTTCCAGTCCGCGACTGCTTGCGCGTCTTTCCTGCTCTGGAACTCCTCGCGCATGGGCTTGGACTGCGCCTCGCGGAGTTTCTGCGCCGCGCGCGGATTCAGCCCGCGGTTCTTGTTCGCATCGTTCCTAGGATTTTGGAAATAGAAGTCAAGCCTTTTGTATGGACGATTTATAAAGTACAGTAGTCTGGACAGTGGGCAAACAGTCGGGAGGATGCATTGGGACGTATTGCGTGCGTTCTTCGTGTCGGGATGGTGAGGAATTCTTCACGTGATGTGTTGAAAAGCTCGAAACGGAGGTGACGAAAACGCAGGAAAAGGCGAGCAGGATTTTGTGGCTTGGGTACGTACCTAGCATCCGCCGCCTCTAACATCTTCGCCCGTCTCGCTTCGTACGCCCCGGGCTCCTCCACCGCGTACGCGCTCTTAGAGGTGCAGCACCCCATCGCGTTAGGGTGGGCGGACACGCGACGAGGACCAGGCGGTGTCCCAAGGAACCTCGTCGCGCGACAAAACAATGACAATGATGCATGCAATAGTTTTCGTGTTTTTTGTTGCAAACAAAAAAATATTGACAATACAAAACGTCTTCTCGCTACCGCTCTCGTATCCCTAGCATGTGTGTAGGTTCTGGTTCAGCAGCCTAATGAGCTGCGAGAACCCTCTTCCGTCGGGTGACAGGAAGTGACACGCCTTTGCGTACTCGCACGTGTCTTGATCGGCGTCCGCGTTTGAGGTTACCCATGTTTCGTAGCCGTGCGCGACGAGCTGGTCGTAAATATCTCTCAACATGAAATTTGTTCCCCACAGCGCGGTGTCCGTCATGGCGTAGTTCGCGTTATCCTCCGCGAACGAAGGGTCGTTCTGCTCATCGCCGGGTTCCGGAACCCCAAAGTGCAGCGTGGTTCGCATCACCACGCGTTTGATTTGCGGCGTTTCGCCCAAGTATGAAAAAATCCCAGCAATGGCGTTCGCGTCAATCATTCCCAGCGAGCCGTCGGTCGTCTTTCGTTTCCCGTTGCCGTGGCCCAACACCGCCTTGTCCGTCCACCCCGAGTCCCCAGACCGAATGTGAATTAACAACGTGTCGTCGCCGAACACTTCGCACTGCGTTTGTTTGATCAAGCGCTGCAGAATGCCTATTCGTCGCGCCGGGTCGCTCCCGCTGAACTCCGGGTCGAACTGGTCGCTGAACAAACGTTGCAACATCGAGCCTTGGTACTTTGGATCCGTCGCCACTCTGTTGAAGAAGTACGTATCCCTGCTGGCCCCCAGACCGTCCGAAAACCGGTAGTAGAAGTCGTTCGTGTTGACATACACGCAGAACTCCTCGTCCGCAGGGGTCACCTCGCACGTCTGTGACAACTGTCCCACCACGCAGTTGTCTTGATTCGCCTGGTTCGTGTCACCCCACATGCGCATGCGCATTAACGTCCTGGACCTGAACCCACCGAGTGCACGGACAGTGACACTGATTGGATCTCGGCCGCCGAAGTCGGCTAGATCGGTCAGTACGTCGTAGCGCGTGCTGACCTTAACCTTAACTCGTCAATTTTTGGGTGTTGGGACTGATGATGACCAGTTTACATCTTACCTTCTTGGTACAGGAGTAATACTAAAGCTTGTAAGAATATACGACATGATAATAAGCTTAGAGCGTTTGATGGTATAACCAAACTAGTAACCTAGTCTACGGCTGATGTACAGTCAAACATTTTCATACAGTAGTACTGTAGTTCATACAGTGCACGGATGTATCGTCCGCGATACATCCTTGAATATTTGTAGCGAAAAAAACGCAACCCCGCGTCGTCGGCAAAAAATTAATAATTTAACAGCGCTGACGAAGCGCGGAAAGCCTTTTCTTTCTTTTCAATTTGATATATACGAGCAGTTAAATGCCCATAAGGGTATAAAGTAGTGATAGACTTCCCCATACTTGTTACTTCTTGTGTTCCAGCAGCAACCTCAAAATCCGCTTACCAAAGGGTGAGTTTTTTATCAGCGGGAGGTGCGGTTTGATGCGCTCGACGAGTTCGTTTCGCAACGCGCCGTGCGTGACGGATAGTGAGGATTGCACGACGTAGTTCCCGTACGGGTCCATTAACAATCGGTCGAGTAATGGCGAGTTCATGATTTCACGGACCACCGCATCCCGGTTCTGCTCGAGCTCCGCGCAATCCGCGCTGCGCTTCAAGCACTTTTCCACGACGTTTGAGGAAAACTTTTGCGTACTGAGCTCGGCGTACGTGCCTGTTAAACGGCTCATGACACGCGCGTTGCACCAGGGAAACCCGAGGTCCAGGACGTACTGCACCACATAGTTGCCGAACGGGTCTTGGCTTAAGATTAGACTCGCCGCGGCGATGGCCTCAACCAGCGCCTTCCTTTGTTCGTCGTCTGCGTGGTCCACGCACCGCTGCAACACGCAACACCCGTGCCTGTGCGTGGCGATTTCCACGCAGTTCAACCGAGCGGCGTCGTACACAAACTGATTTTTCGACGCGGATAGGCGTTGGAGGCATCTTTGGATAACGTGGTTGCCGTTCAGGTCTTTGATCAACGTCACCACACCAGGTTGCAGGGCTTTGGTGCAGATGTCAATCTGCGTCGGCGTCTTGAGCGTCTCCACGAGCTTCTGAACCGCCCGCGTGCCGTGCGTGTTCAGCGCAACGGAGACCAAGTGGGGCATGATTTGGAGGCTCGTGCCGGAGTTATTGTCGTATGGAAGGGTTATAGAGGGCTTGGCGTCGGAACCGTCGTCCTGTTCGTCTTTTTCAGACCCATCACTCGATTTCTCGTCCCTCAAGTCGTCCTCGTCCGTCTTGGCGACGGCTTTCAGGATTTTAACCCGCTGCTCGTCAACGCAGCACTCCAACAGCTTCTGCACGAGGTAGTTCCCGAACGGGTCCATCATCAGGTCAACGACTTCATCGAGAATCTCGGGGAAGCAGGAATCGACGGCCTCGACGCCGTCTTCGTCGAATTTTCGCTGAAGGAACCGACACCCGTGCTGGTCCCTGGCGAGCGTCGCGATTTGCCCAAGGCACTCGCCCACCGACCCGAACCGCGCGTCCATCTCCGCAACCTCCGCTGCTGAGTCAACCGAGGACATGACGTTTAAGTTACCGTTCATACCGTTCATGCCGCTTGAAGAATGAACTCTGTGCATGCCGTTTTGCCCCCCACCGCTGTCGTACCCTCTGCCGTTGCCATCGTCCCGCCCGCGGCCGTTCATCCCACCGCCTCTGCCTCGCGGACCCTTGCCGCCCCTCGCGCGGCCGTCGTCCCGTCCCCCGTTGCCGTACCCGTTCTGTGCATACCCAACGTAACCCTTGTTCGTGACATAGCCGTTAGACGCGCCCCCGAACGCCCCGTTGAGGTTGCCGTACCCGCCGCCCCTGCCGGCGGGCATACCGCCCATTGCGCCCATGCCGTTTTGCCCGAGCAAACCGGCCGCCGCCGCGGCAAGCGCGGCTTGGTCCAAGCCCACCTGCGCGCCCCCCCGCTGCGCCGCCTGCGCCTGCAACCTCAACAGCTGCTGGAGCTGCTGCTGCTGCGCGTAGAACGCCGCGGCGTACGCGGCTTGGTACACCTCCGCCATCTCGTGCTGGTTCCCGTTTTGCGTTTGATTCACAGACGCGTTTCCCATGCCGGGCATCCCCCCCAGTTGGTCCATCGCCCCGAAACCGGGCATGCCCCCGTTCTGCGCCATCGCCGCGGCTAACACGGTGTTGCCGTTGATACCCATACCCATCGCCCCAGCGTCGAAACCCCCGATACCCGCGCCCCCCATCGAACCCATCTGTTGTTGCTGCTGCATCTGTTGGAGCATCTGCGCCTGCTGCTGCACGTATGCGCCGCCGCTGTGCCCGGAATCACCGCCGTACCCTTGTGCAGGGTTGCGCGCGTTCGCACCGACATGACCACCTTGCCCGCTCTGATTATCTCGCGAACCATTGTCAGATAATTTCCCGGTGTGCCCCCCGAACCCGCCGTTTTCAAACGGAAGCAACGGCGCCGTCGCCGAGCGGGAAGGGTGGTCCGTCACGCCTATGGCACCGAACGCTGCTGTGAGCATATCAGTATCGCCACCTTGACGATTCACATCCTCTCCAACACCATTACCGTTGCCTCCGTACAACCCCGCGATGTTCCCGCTGCTCGAACTGTGCGCCTGCGGGTGCGCCAGCCCTCCGCCGTGCGCGATTCCGTTTCCGCGGCCGCGAATCAAACCGTCATCACGCGTGAACAAACCGCCGCCGAACACAGACGACGCGCCGTTCTGTCATATGTTTAAAGAGGAGGAAGGGGAGGTTAGCGGGTGATATGGGGGTATTAATAGACTAATAGATATACATGTGAAGGACAGACACCCGCAGGCGTCATCATCGTGGAAAAACTTTTTCGTCTTCACCATCGTCGTCCGACTTCGAAGCCGAACATCGATGATGGTCGGAAACCGCGTGTGTTCGTTTTATTGTATCAAGTTCCTTACCAAATCCACCGCGCTCATCGATCTGTGGAACTCAGAGTCATTGTGCCCTAGCGGTGCTGCGGATGCGGAACGCGGGTGCTCGTCCTCGTGCAACAGCCGCGAGATGTAATCAGTGCTGTGTTTGGAGACGCGGAAAGTGATTGGAAAAAGTGCGGGCGGCGGTCAGCGACGGGAACGTGGGTGTGTGTGCTTGGCGAGCGGTTGGGGTGAGATATAATGAGAGTACCGTAACATGCACACCACCACTCAGTCGCAACGCAAACGAGATCGACGATAGGTGCATCAACGGAGGTACACATAGGCGTGTAGGTCCTCCTCGCCGCGGCGAGTAAAATCGGCGGCTGTAAAGCGGCGCCGGCAGAAGCCGAGTCGTCTCCGAAAAGCGCGTACCTCCACGACGGCGACGATGACAGCTGGTCACCCCCCGTTCCACCCGTCTCGGGCTTACGAGCCCCGAACATTTCACCGATGTGCCAGGTCCTCCTCCACCCGACTTTGGTCGCAGGCCGACCCGTGCGCACGCTATGACGGGAAGTTGGCAAAAGCACGCTTTTTGCTCGCGCGCGAGTTTGGATCAAGCAGATGGTCGGACGAATCTGGGACTGCAAAATGGCCGATTTGGGCAAAGGCGTGAAAGTGAAATGAGTGAAGTGACTCCATGCTCGAGTTTGATCGATTCATTGACCCCAAAAATACATGGAGTAAAAAAGAGACGTCACATGAAAACTGTACTAAGCCCGAAATCCCGTGAAATTAGGTGAAATGACGTGATATTCTAAGCTTGACCCTAAAGGGTCGGTCAAGAAGTTTTTTTAACTTTCA
>MDSY01141905.1_pt1 | contig 17356 bp, 11 predicted proteins | sample 811131 | NCBI WGS metagenome assembly MDSY01 (sample SAMN05326643, study PRJNA326480) | marine metagenome | isolation source: seawater | place: Atlantic Ocean: South West | collected 2010
TAGATTTATTGATCAAAATAATCGTTTTTTAAATTTGTTCGCCAACTAAGAAAAATATAATTCTCTGCTAAACTATTGTATATTCTTGTAATATGACCAATGGAAATTTCCATGTTGGTTGCCTTATTTAACATAATACCAATATTTGTATTTAAAAATAATCTAGAATTATCCAAAGGAGAGCTAAAAAGAATCCGTGGCTGAAAAACTTCATTTCCCGAGTAATTTTCACCCATAATGGAATAGTTATAATTAAATCTAAAAAATGATGTTTTATATGAAAATTGTCCTCTTATTAATAATTCTTGGAATCCAGACCCAAGAGGGTGGGCCAATTCATGACCTAAATGAGAGTAGCTTTGGTTAATCTGTGATTCATTCATTGAGTAGAGACTTAATGGACAAGAATTCCATTCTATATTTATAAATGACTTAGAGGTATTTAACGGATTAATCCATTTTAAACCCAACTGAAATCCATTAGAAAAATTACCAGATTTAAAAGCTATTTGATTATATATTTTGAAATTGTCTAAAAACTTAAAAGACCAATTAAATCCATAAATAATATTATTAATAGTGTCTAAATCTATTGCTTTTGTCCCCATAATTGGCAAAAAGAAACTCAAGTCTGGACTAATTACCCCTTTTTGAGAATCAAAAGATTTGTAAACCCCACCTTCAAACAGAGAAATTGAAAATCTTTTATTTGGAGAATAGGATAATTGATTAAAACTTGTTGACTTTGGAATAAATAATGCTTCTGGAGTTGAAGACACAGGAATTCTTTCTAGGTTTTTCATCCACGAAGTAACATGTTTGTAAAGTATTTTTTTATCAAATAGAAAATATTGTCCACATATGTAAGGATAGTCTGGAGCATAATCTGAAATTAATAAAGATCTATATCCATCTCCAAAAAAATGTCTCCCGTGCCCAATTTGAAAATTGATTTCTGAAATCGGAGAATAACTTAAATATCCATTTGCCAGACTTGCATCGTGTCCATTTCCCTTAAAACTTTTTGCTCTACCAATTCCATATGCTATTCCTTCAATACCGTTAGAATTTGCCCTTTGTTTAGACTTTTCCTGAAGATATAATGGGTAAAAAAATTGATTTTCATAGAACCTGGTTTCAAATGAAAAATTATCACTTAAATCTCCAGAAATTCTAAATCCTCTTACATTGCTATAATATCTGTAATCTAAGTCATTATTTTCAGGACCAAGAGTAAAATTAAAAAGAGGATCTGCTGTAATATGAATATCATCTTGAACAATATCCAATAAACTATTTTCAAATATTTTATTTTCTAGCTTAGTTCTATCTTCTGTTGTTGAAGTGTCTGAAAAATATTGACTAGACTCTAAATAAGGTTGGATCGAACTATGGGAGACTTTATTAAATGGCAAACAATAATTGGAGGAAAAACTACTGTTTTTAATTTGGGCACTAAAAGAATGAACGAGTAAAAAGTAAATATGTATAATGGCAATTTTAAGAATTTTTTTATTAGCTAACACGTTTTTAAGTATACCAATCATATGTTAATTTAATAGATACTTTAAGACTAATTCTAACTTTCTATTCTAAGTTATGGATTTTACTTTAAATTTTATTTATCATACTAAAATCCCAACTAATTCATGTTTGAAACCTGTCTACTAATTCTTCATTTTCTAAAAACCAAGCACCATCTTGAAGAGCAAATCAGTTAATTAATGGATTTTTTACTCTACAATAAACCAATTATTGGTTAGTATTGGACGATTATATACCATCTCTTGTTTTGTTTGTAAATCTATTAACTTTTTTCCAGCATATTTAGCTATTGCATGTCCAGCTGCAGTATCCCATTCCATAGTTGGTGCAAATCTTGGATAAACATCTGCACTTCCTTCTGCTACTAAACAAATTTTAAGAGAACTGCCCATAGACACTATTTCTACATTCTTTTTTTGTTTTTTTATTTCATTAAAATATTCTTTGGTTTCTTGGCTTTGGTGAGACCTGCTTCCAACAACCTTGAAAATAGTTGCTTTATTGACCAAAGGCAAAAGCTCTTTTTTATCGCCTATTTCTCTGTAAGAGCCATTTGACGATCCATAATACAACCAGCCTTTAACTGGGACATAAATAACTCCTAATATTGGTTTTCCGTTTTTTACCAAAGCAATATTAACGGTGAATTCTCCATTCCTTTTAACAAACTCTTTTGTTCCATCTAAAGGATCTACAATCCAGAGTGATTCCCAGTTTTTTCTATCCTTATAGTCTGTTAATTTTCCTTCCTCACTCAAAATTGGAATACTAGTTTTTGAAAGATAATCTTCTATAATTTTATTAGCTTGTTGATCTGCAGTTGTTAAGGGAGATTTATCTTCTTTATAACTAACAGAAAAATCTCCAGCATAAATTTGAAGTATTTTCTCTCCAGCTTTTACAGCTGCTTTTTTGGCTACTTTTAGCAAATAATCCAACTTAACTTCTTCCATTCAATCCAAAATTAGATCTATACCAAGCTCTCTCATGTAAATAATAAATTGGCATTTTAACAAAAAATTCAATTCCTCCAACTGTTAAACCTGTTAATGGGTCACCGCTTACAATCCATGCAATTACCATAGTTGTTAAAGTTGCAGTAACTCTCCAAGTAAATGTCTTAGCTAAATGTCTTTTTTTACTAATTTCCATATCAATAATTATTAGAGGATGTGAAATCTTTTTCTATCGGATGCCAAGTTGTTTTTGCTTCCATAAATTTTTTGACAATATATGGAGATTCAAAATTACTTTCTACTATATTGTATTGTGACACATCCACTACTCTTTTTAAGTTATTAGACGATTCTAGAAACATTTTATTTTTTAAATTCTTGTTTTCTATGTTAATTCCAAGAGCATTTACATCCATGTGTTGGGCCAAATATGGAGCTAGTTCTTGCTTATTTCCAGTAATAATATTGACTACACCATTAGAAACATCAGAATTAGAAATTACTTCGGCTAAAGAAATTGCACATAATGGTAGTTTTTCAGAAGCTATTGCAAGACACGTATTTCCAGAAAGTATAATCGGAATAATAGAAGATATTAAACCTAGTAACGAGTTCTCTTCTGGTGCGACAATTGCTACTACACCCATTGGCTCTAAAAAAGTGAAATTAAAATGGGAAGATGCTACTGGATTAACAGATCCAAATACTTGATTAATCTTATCTGGCCATCCAGCAAAATAAATAACCCTATCAATACTTTGATCAATTTCTAAAATTGCTTTTTTAGAGTCTACTCCTTGAAGAATTAACTCTTCAATAAATTGATTTTTATTGCCTTCCAACATTTCTGCAATTCTATACAGAATTTGGCTTCTATTGTAAGCAGACTTACTAGACCAATTCTCAAATGCATTTCTTGCAGATAAAACTGCATTTTTTATATCCTTTCTTGATGACAAACAGATGTTTGCAATTGGTACATTGTCTTTTTTTAATTGCGTATATCTTCCTGATTCAGTTCTTGGGAACTTGCCATCAATAAAAATTTTATAGGTTTTTAAAACTTTAATTCTTTTTGACATTATTCTAGATTTAAATAAGGACTAAGTCCGTGTAATCCACCCTCTCTTCCGTGACCACTTTCTTTGTACCCCCCAAAAGGAGATGTTGGATCAAATTTGTTGTAAGTATTTGCCCATATGACACCCGCTTTAAGTTTTGATGCTAAATTAAATGCCTTTGAACCCTTATCTGTCCAAACCCCAGCCGATAATCCAAAAGGGGTGTTATTTGCTTTGTTAATTACTTCTTGAGTTGTTCTAAAAGTTTGAATGGCTAAAACTGGTCCAAAGATTTCTTCTTTAGCAATACTATGAGACTGAGAAACATTGGTAAATAAAGTAGGTGGACACCAATATCCACTATTTGGTAGTTTGCAGTCTAACTGGAATATATCTGCTCCTTCTTTTATTCCAACATCAATATATTTATGGATAGTTGCTAACTGTTGTTTTGAATTAACAGCTCCAATATCTGTATTTTTATCGAGCGGATTACCAACAACCAAAGACTGCATTCTATCTTTCAACTTTCTCAACACAACTTCGTAAACCGACTCTTGAACAAACAATCTTGATCCAGCACAACAGACATGACCTTGATTAAAGTATATTCCATTAATAACTCCTTCCACGGCCTGATCTAATGGTGCGTCTTCAAAAATAATATTTGCAGCCTTGCCCCCTAACTCCATCGTAGATCTTTTGTTTGTCCCTGAAATACTTTCCATAATAGATTTTCCAACATTGGTAGATCCGGTAAATGCAATTTTATTTATATCGGGGTGATTTACAATTAGATTGCCAGTAGTTCCGTCACCAGTGATTATGTTTACAACTCCAGGTGGAAGTTCTGCTTGTTGAATAATTTCAGCTAATAAAAGAGCAGTAATCGAAGTAGATTCTGCTGGTTTTAGAACTACCGTATTACCGGTTGCTAGAGCTGGAGCAATTTTCCATGCTGCCATCATTAAAGGAAAATTCCATGGAATAATCTGCCCTACAACTCCTAAAGGTTTTGGAGTTCTATTTGGAAAGGCATACTTAAGTTTATCCGCCCATCCAGCGTAATAAAAAAAATGAGCTGCAGAAAGTGGAATATCGATATCTCTAGATTCACGAATTGGTTTGCCCCCGTCTAAGGTTTCAACAATAGCTAATTCTTTAGACTTTTCTTGTATAATTCTTGCTATTCTGTAAATATATTTTGCTCTCTCTTTTCCAGAAATTTTTCCCCAGTGACCATTAAATGCAGATCTTGCAGAATTAACTGCTCTATCAACATCTTTGGACTCTGCTTTAGCAATTCTAGAAAGTTGCTGTTCATTAGACGGGTTAATGGATGAGAAATATTTTTTTGATAAAGGTTTTTGAAATTGGCCGTTAATAAAAAGTTGATACTCTTTTTTGATAGAAAGATTATCTAAGCTTTCAATTGAAGGGGAGAAATCCCATTTCCCATTATACTTTAATGACTTTATTTTAGAACTCATTTACTAATCTTTTGAAAAATAATTATTGGATTGGTAAAACCCTGTTTTTTGTTTTAAAATCTGCATCAAAACATCATTGGCTAAACTACTTGCACCAAATCTAAACCAATGTTTATCCAACCACAAATTACCCAAAGTTTCTTTTACCATTACTAAGTATTGAAGAGCAAGTTTAGAATTAGAAATCCCTCCTGCTGGTTTCATTCCAACCATTTTACCAGTACTATAATAATGGTCTTTAATTGCTTCCAACATTACAAGTGTAATGGAAAGAGTTGCAGCAGGTTTAATTTTTCCAGTAGAAGTTTTTATAAAATCCGCACCTGCTTTAATCGCAATTTCGCTTGCCAATCTAATATGGTCATAATCTCCTAATTCTCCAGTCTCTAAAATAACTTTTAATCTAGCTTTATCTCCGCAATTTTCTTTAATTGTTGCTATCTCATCAAAAACATAATTGTATTCTCCAGAGTGAAATTTACCTCTGCTAATAACCATGTCAATCTCATCTGCCCCATTGAAAATAGCTTCTTTTGTTTCTTGTATCTTGACCTCTAGAGAAGAATTCCCACTAGGAAATGCAGTAGATACACTTGCTACTTTAACCTCTGAATCTTTAAGAAAATTTGAAGCAGTTTGTACCATATTTGGATAAACACAAACTGCAGCAACATTTGGTAAGTCAGGTAATTCTTGATGAAGATGAGTCGCTTTGTAACAAAGTTGTTCAACACTCTGAATGGTGTCCATACCTTCTAAAGTAGTCAAATCTATCATGCTCAAAATCATTTTCAGACCTTGTAACTTGGCTTTAGCTTTTAAACTTCTATTAGTGATTCGAGATACTCGATCCTCTATCCCTAATTTATCTACTTTAGTTTTTAAATGTAAAATCATTAAAATTGAAAAATTTCTACTTCTCAAAGATAATGATTCGTAGTTTAATGTTATATTCTATTGTTTATTAATAATATTTAGAAATATTTTATGGATAACCTTTTTTCCACAAATCATGAATTAATTCCCAAAGCTGAAAAAGAAAAGCTACTAAAACAAAGAGGAATTTGTCTTTGGCTTACAGGACTATCGGGTTCTGGCAAGACGAGTATTGCAAAAGCTTTAGCTAAAAAATTACATAGCAAAGGATTTATTACAAAAGTATTAGATGGAGACAATATAAGACTTGGAATTAATAAGAATTTAACTTTTAGTGAGCTGGATAGAATGGAAAATGTTAGAAGAACTGCGGAAATATCTAAGTTATTTGTTGATTGTGGTATTGTTACTATCTGCTGTTTAGTTAGCCCCAAAAAAAACATGAGAACCCTAGCAAAAAACATTATTGGAAAGGAGGACTTTTATGAAATATTCATAGATACATCTTTAGAAGAGTGTGAAATTCGAGATACCAAAGGCTTGTACAAAAGAGCTAGAAATGGAGAGTTGTTGAATTTTACGGGGGTTTCTTCACCTTACGAAAAACCTGTTGGCACAAGCTTAAATATTCCAACAAATAAAAAGAATATAGAAGAATCTTCTGAAATTTTATATAATTTTGTTTTACCGATAATTAGTGAATTTAGATGAATAAATACCATTTAACTCATTTAAATGAGTTAGAAGCCGAATCAATATTTATAATAAGAGAAGTAGTTGCTCAGTTTGAAAACCCTGTTCTTCTTTTTTCGGGTGGAAAAGACTCTATTGTTTGCCATCATTTAGCAAGAAAAGCATTCTATCCAGCCAATGTGCCTTTTCCGCTAATGCATGTAGATACTGGTCATAACTTTGAAGAACTCTACAAGTTTCGCGACGAATTGATAGAAGAAACCAATGCAAGACTTATTATTGCGTCAGTTCAAAAATCTATTGACGAAGGGAAAGTAACAGAAGAAAAAGGAATTAATTCTAGTAGAAATAAACTTCAGACCACAACTCTTTTAGATGCAATTGAAGATCATCAATTTGATTGTGCAATGGGAGGAGCTCGTAGAGATGAAGAGAAAGCTAGAGCTAAAGAAAGATTTTTTTCTCATAGAGATGATTTTGGACAATGGGATCCAAAAAATCAAAGGCCAGAATTATGGAATTTATTCAATGGAAAAAAGAATTTTGGAGAACATTTTAGAGCATTTCCAATTAGTAATTGGACAGAAATGGATGTCTGGCAATACATATTACAGGAAAAAATAAAAATTCCTGCTCTGTATTTTTCTCACCAAAGAGATTGTTTTATTAGAAATGGAGTTGTAATGGCTAAAACAAGTTTTACTGAAACTAAGCCAGAAGAAGAAATTACTAATATGCAAGTGCGTTTTAGAACTATTGGAGACGCTACTTGTACAGGAGCAACTATTTCAGATGCTGACAGCCTAGAAAAGATTATAGATGAGGTAACTTCTTCAAGAATTACAGAAAGAGGGGGAAGAGCTGACGACAAAAGATCTGAAGCAGCTATGGAAGACAGAAAAAAAGAGGGCTATTTTTAAAAAATGAGTAATCAATATTTAAATATGGATCTATTACGCTTTACTACTGCAGGAAGTGTAGACGATGGTAAAAGTACTTTAATCGGAAGATTACTTTACGATAGTAAATCTATTTTTGAAGACCAAATGGAAGCAATTCAAATTGCCAGCTTAAATAAAGGAGAAGGTAAAGTGAATTTAGCTTTACTTACCGATGGATTAAGAGCTGAAAGAGAACAGGGGATAACAATAGATGTTGCCTATAGATACTTTGCGACTCCAAAAAGAAAATTTATAATTGCAGATACTCCGGGTCATGTTCAGTACACTAGAAATATGGTTACAGGAGCAAGTACTGCCAATCTAGCAATCATTTTAGTAGATGCAAGAAATGGAATAGTGGAGCAAACTAAAAGACATTCTTTTATTGCTTCGCTATTAGGGATTCCTCATATTATTTACTGCATTAATAAAATGGACTTGGTAAATTACGATGAGGAGGTTTTTGAAAAAACAAAAAAAGAATTGGTTGGTTTTAGCTCAAAACTAACTACAAAAGACATCCGATTTATTCCTATAAGTGCTTTAAACGGCGACAATGTAGTAACTAGGTCTAAAAATATGGATTGGTATGAAGGAAGTACATTATTACATACTTTGGAAAATATTCATATTGCCTCCGACCACAACCTAATTGATTGTAGATTTCCAGTGCAATATGTTGTCAGACCGCAAAAAGAGGAGTTTCATGATTTCAGAGGATATTCAGGAAGAATTGCGGGTGGGGTTTTCAAAAAAAATGACGAAGTAGTTTTGTTGCCTTCAGGGTTTCAATCAAAAATTAAATCCATATTAAATTTTGATAATGAACTCGAAGAGGCTTACCCACCAATGTCAGTAACAATGACTTTAGAAGATGATTTAGATATAAGTAGAGGGGACATGATTGTACGAGTAAAAAATCGACCTGAAATACTTCAAGATATAGAAATGATGGTTTGCTGGATGGGAGAAAAGCCACTTTTATCAACAGGAAAATACACTATTAAACATACGACTAAAGATGTTAGATGTGTAGTAAAAGAAATATTATATAAAGTGGATATAAATACTCTTCACAGGGACAAAAAAGATAAAATTGTCAATTGTAATGACATAGCTAGAATAGCTATTAGAGTAACAAAGCCTTTATGTGTAGATAAGTACAATATTAATAGAACAACGGGAAGTCTAATAATTATTGACGAAAGCACCAACAATACAGTTGGGGCAGGAATAATAATCTAACTTATTCTAAATTTGATAGGTAGGGTAAATCTTGCATTTACAGCAGTTCCTCTTTGTTTTCCTGGTGTCCATTTTGGCATAGATTTAACAACTCTTTGTGCTTCTCCATCCAAGGTTTTGTGTACTCCTTTTACAATCTTAACATCTTTGATGGTTCCGTCTTTCCAAACAACAAACTGCACAAAAACTTTTCCTTGAATTCCGTTTTCTTTAGCCATTTCTGGATATTGAATATTTTTTCCCAAGTATTCATAAAGCTTTTGCATTCCTCCAACAAACTCTGGATTTTCTTCAACAACATCAAAAATTTGTTCCACAACAGGTTCGGGCTCTTCTTCTACTTCAATTACTATATCTATATCCGCTTCTTGATCAATAATAATGACATTAGTTTCTTCTCTTTCGTCTTCTTCTTCTAAAACCTCCACTTCTTCGGGTGGTGCTGGCGGTGGCGGTGGTGGTGGTGGTGGTGGTGTGTTAGGATTTATTTCTACAACTTCTTCATCTTCAAGAACAGATAAGGAAGATTCTATACTAGCTCCCGCTAAATCAATCTTTTTATATTCTACAAGACACAAAATAAAAGCAGTTACCAATACAAGTCCTGAAAGAACATAAACAGTTCTTGACTTCATGTCTTCAGAATCTACAATTGGGTTTTTCTTTGGTTTCATAATATACTGTAAAACTAACTAATTAAATTAAATTGTTCAAAAACCATACCATAAAGAAAACTAACTAATAGTATTTTCGTAATCTTCTGCTGATAATAAATCATCAAGTTCAGATACATTACTAATTTTAATCTTAATCATCCAGCCGTCTTCATAAGGAGTTTCATTGACTTTTTCAGGATTAGTTTCTAAAGACTCATTAAATTCTATTATTTCACCACTGATTGGCATAAAAAGATCAGAGACAGTTTTAACAGCCTCAACAGTTCCAAAAACTTCCTCCTTTTCTAAAGTCTCCTTTAGAGTATCCACCTCCACATAAACAATATCTCCTAATTCACCTTGAGCAAAATCCGTTATACCAATAGTAGCAATATCTCCATCTACATTTACCCATTCATGGTCGTTAGTGTATTTTAAATTTTCAGGAACATTCATGATTTTAAATTTTTAACAAATTAACAAAAAAAAGATTATCTAAGTTGAAATCTAAGAGCAAAACCTGCGTTAGTATTGGCCGTTGGAAAGGAATTTGAAACATGTGGAGTATTTACTCTCCTGTCAAAGTAAATTCTTAGCATTAATTGTTTGGTTAAATTGTAGTCTCCAGAAAATTGTATGGTTACCGCTGTTTGTCCAGCAGTATATTGATTTTGATTTTCTACAATTTTTCTAATAATAGTTTTATTGTCTCTAACTGCAACATCTAGCCTCATTCGTAAATCACTTGGGTCTAGTGTTTTTCCAGCAATTTTAATTGGTAGAGATAATTTTCTCCAAGTATATCCAGAACCAAATTTAATTTCACTTCCCTTAATTTCTGTAATTTGATTATTAGATAGACTAAGGGAGATATTTCTATCTTTTTTAATTTCAAATTTGACAGACATATTATTAGAGAGAGTTAGATCAACCCCTAATAATGGAGCAAATTGCTCTAAAATATTCATAGTCATAATTTGTTTTTGAGAGATGAAATTTCCAGCAATATCAGTTTCAGTTGCATTGCCTTCACTATCCCACTGTCCATTTAAGTTGGTAGTATAATTTCCTAAAGAAAAATTAGAGCGATACGCATGGGTAAACGAGAGTTTTTTAATGTATTTCTTAAATGCTTTTATTTTTCCTAACCCATCAAAAGTAACTCTCCAGTTAGGTAGTGGAATCCTTTTACTTAAAGGATTTATATTATTTAAAGTAGGTGATTCTCCCAAATAAGCACAGATAAAAGCACCAATTATCACATCTTGCTGTGTACTATCGTATCCCGAATAGTAACCAGTATTTTCTAAATTATTGGAGGCATTGGGGTTAGACTGTGATATTAGGGAAGATATTTCAGTACGGTAAGAAAGTAAGTTTTCCCAAATTTGATTATTTAAAGTTGTATCGTTCATAACATCTTGACTAAAAGCCGTCTTCCATGAAATAGTAGAAGTACTAAAAGATCCATTGAACTGATTATTTAAAAGCGCAAACGAATTGTCATCTCCAATTCCTAAATTAGAAGTTCTATTCTCCATTAGATTTCTATCTGCAGAAAGGTCAATTCTTAAACTTTTAATTGGTTTTACAGATGCTTTAAAAGTCATGTTTTCTGTATGGCTCACTGCATATTGAGTACTTATATATTGGTAATTATTAGTATCTACTACCCAATTATTTTTAGCTGCATGATTGGCAAAAATGAAATTAGTTTTATTCCCCAACATATCTCTCTCTTGGTACCCTCCAGCAATAAATTCCATTCCAGGAGCTATCCAGTTATCATCCATTCCTAAAATACTGGTCTTATTTGCATAGCCAGGAAGCATAGTTCCATCATTAGTATTAAAAGTTGCATTTAGACTCTTTACAGACATTAAAACTCTAGCAAACTGATCTAATATCTTGGTTTCTTTTACTTTCTCATTTTTTTTCTTTTCCTCCTTCTCTCCAGTTGGTTTGGAGCCCCCCCTAGTAGTGTTACTTCTTGTTCTTGACATCCTTGAATTCCCGTATTTTTTATTTACTTTCTTTAAATAAGGGACTTTATTGTAAAGAGTTATAAAATTTAATTTTCCAGACCACGCAATTACTCTAGAATTTTGAATAATATTGCCTACTGAAAGTGAGTCATTATCTAAGGCAAGAGGAGCTCTAGTCCAATCAAAATTTCCAGTATATCTTGTGGTTAGGGATATCCAATCTGTCAAAGGAAATTTCTTAAAAGGCCATTTAAAGGATAGATTGCCAATATGATTATAGTTCATATTCTCACCAAATGTTCGAATACTATTATTGACTAATTCTTGGTCTAAATCATCATCGTAACCAAATATTCCATAATCAATTTTTCCTGGTGTTTCTCTGACAAATGCACCATTAGCAGCCTGTAAATCAAACTTTAAATTCTTAGTGATATCGTATTTAAAATCATAATTCCTATCCCAATTAAACTGTTTCCCAAATTGAGGAACTTCAAAATTTTCTCCTCCCGGGAAATTATACCTAGTAGAAAAAATATTGTAAGTCCTATTAATATTAGACCTAACAGCGATTTGTTTTGGAAGTAGATAAATATTGAAATCTCTTACAAATCTTAACCACTTTGACTTTCTAATAAATGTATTTTTCTTGAAAGGTTCGAACGGCTTTACTTTACTATTATATAAGTAATTTACAGATCCAACATAGTTTCTTTGTAAATCCTGTCTTGTATTTATATCTCTATGGGATAACTCAGTAAAAGAATAGTTTAAACTCAAATTTGAAATGTCCCATGGTAAGGCTATTTTATTGTTGCTTTTTTTACTCTTTTTTTCTTTGGCTTTAATAGGGATTTCTTCCTTTTCTTGGATTTGTTCAATGGAGGATAATTTTGAATTATTTTTTTTTGAAACTTCTTTTTTTGATGGTCTACTTTTTTTCTTGTTGTCAAACTTGATATTGGTGAAATTAATTGACTTTCTCTCCGTTAAATCAATTCCATTATAAAATCTTTCATTCCAAAAAATCTCTTCTTCATTAGCTTCTTTTTCAAATAAAAGATCTGGACTTAACGGATCGTAAAGAGGTTTAATTACATTTCTTGAGTAACCTACATACATAGGCAAATTAATACCAGATTGGTCTCCAAAAAATTTGTCCAAATTTATCGTACTTGAAGCATCTACACCATATATAAATTCTTGTTGTCTTTCACTAACACTTTTTTCTATGCTTCCAAAACCAGGGGTAGAGTAGTTTCCAGAAACCGCTAAATCTGCAAAATCCGCTAAATTTGCGGTCATTCTGCCAATTGCAGCCCAACCACCATTTTCATTAAAATCACTAAGTCTTAACTCATTAACCCATACTTCTAGACATTTTTCTAAGCCGTCGTCCGGTTTCCATTGATTATTTGGGTCGTTACTTTTAGGATTTCTTACCCCAATCATTATTGTTTTTAGACCTTGTAAATTTGGATTCCCCAAAACTGTAATATTAGAGCTAGAGTTCTCGGGATCTTTTCTTGTAAATCTTTCAAAATTACTAGATTCAGTAATGTTCCTATTCTTTTTTAAATCTTTTAAATGGTTTAAATTTACAGTCATATTATTTTCCTCAGGCCAAACAGAACTAGCAGCATTGTTGCCCCATGGAGAGACTTTAATTGGCATTTCATATTCATAATAATTGGATACAAAATCGGTTCCTAATCTTATAAAAATAGTGGCTTCATTGTCGTTAATAGGTTCCGCGCCAGCGTTGGATTCTCCATGAACAAACATTTGAATTTTATTATAATTTCTAATATCTAAATTCACATTTCTATAAATTGCTTTTGAATCGCCATCTTTCAATCCGCAAACGTCTAAAACCAAACTTTGTTCATTTTGCTGAGCTAAATTTGCTGTTTGATAATTAGTTTCTCTTATGATTCCTTCTGGTAAAACATAATTGATTGGGTCTCTAGTCCCATTGTCTTCAAGGTTTACTGCACTAACATTAAAAAAAGTATTGGCTTCTTCATTTTGAATAAATTCTCCATTAGACAATAAACTTCCTAAATATCTTCTCCATTCCCCTCTTACAAGCTCCAGTCTTGCAAATCTTAAAGTTACATTTTCACTCCAACCATGTAAAAACATTCTAATAAATCTTATAGATCTAAAATCCTGAATATCATTTACTCTCTTTGAAAATGAGGTAACTGGAACTCTAAATTGATACCAATAAACTTCTTTTTGAGTGTCTGGGTCAATATACAGAACCTTATCTGTAATAAAGTTTTTACCTACTTGCATTTTATTTGGCTTAAAATCAATTTTATACTGAAAATAGCTCTCAGATTCACTTAGATTATTGTCTAGGTTTATATCTTCTACATTGGGAAGAGTTGAAGCTGAAGTTGGATAACGGTCTACATTCATAGTGTCAGACATTTCAGAAGTTGGAGAATTTCCTTCTGGACTGTTATAATTTTTGTACCTGTCTCTTATACTTAACTCTTCTTGGTCATAATCGTCATCTCGATAATAGTTGAAATTATCTGCAGACGGATCATTTAAAAAATTGGATAAAATGTTAGGATCAGAAATATAATTTTGGATTTTACTAACATAACTATTGAAATAAGATAATTCCTGATTGTCAGATAATCCATCAAATCCAATATCTTGAAATTTTCTAGAGGATAAATTATTATCAAATGCGTTGACAACTACTTGAGTATTTGGAACTACTCCCCATGAGGTATATTCTAATTCGCTGGAATATGTATCGTAATCTCCATCTGGTGGTAATCCATTTTCAAATGCCTTTCTGCCGTCTCTTAATAAATCTTCTGAAACATTCCCCAGATTAAAGTAAAACTCTCCTCCAGAGCTATTCTCAGAATCTTCGTTAAAAGGATCCATTACCCAAAACTGAATAAATTCAATATTTGCAGCTTCAAAGTCATTAGTTGTTAAAGTTCTCATAATTCCTCCCCATCTAGTTTCTGGATCATTCAATTCTCCGCTAGAAGGATCAATTCCAGAGGAGTAATTATTGGATTCTACATCAAAATTATAAGGGCCTCTCTCTTTTGGATAGTAAGAGATATCAAAAACTGGAATATTGGTTAACTGTCCAGTACCTAGTTGTTTATTTGGGAAAACCTCGTCAACAAGTACTTGTCTCATAAGGTGGTTATCTTGAAATGCAGAACCTTTAATATGGCTTGGCGTTAAAGAAGAGGTTCTACTATGAAATAAGGGATCAATTACGTACCAAGAAAACTTTGCTCTGTTTTTTCCATAATTAATATCATTGTATAAGGATGCTTCAGGAAATAGATCCGGTTGGCCTTGAGGAACTGAAGCCAAAACCCAATTATTTATAGTTCTAATATCTATTGCACTTTGACTTCCCTCAAAATCATCTATGTAAGAAGATCCATTTTCTTGCGTAATGTCAATAGCTTTATTGTGGCCGGGAATTAATGCTGCTATTTCTCCCGAAAAATTAACCATAGATTTTTTCTTGGTTTCAATAAATGGAAGCATATCTACCAATTTTGTTAGGGTGGGAACTTCCTTTCTAAAGCCTCCATCTAATCCAAGCATAGTATTTGAAATTGGTTCGTCGCCTGCATTAACCTTTGGAGTGAGAGGTCTTTCTTTTAATTTGAGAATTGTTGCCCCAATATTGGCATTCTTATTTATTTTATAGTCTAAATGAGTTCCAAAAAGAGTTTTCATTTGAACACTAAATAAAGAATTACTTTCTAAAGAAATCTTAATTGGTGTTCCAGAACTTAATATTCCATCGTCTAAAATCTTTACTCTACCTAAATTATAATCTACCATATATTGAGATCCTTCAATTAAAATTTGCCCACCGGCAGTAACTACTACAGAACCTTGTGGGATATTCATTGTATTTAAAGATATTTCCGAACTAACTGAAGACTGGTAACTCCCTTTTATTTTAAACCTATTTATTTCTGGTAATTGCTGTGCTGCAGTTTTGGTACTATCGTATAATTGTGTAAAAGCTACTTTATCAATTATAGTTGACGAAATACCCTCTTTTAGCATTTTTTGTTTTAAAGTTTTGCCAAAGGGTTCTACGGTGGTAAAATATAACCTCCCGTTTCTAGGATTTATGGTTCCTCCATTGGGGATTTTACCTTGGTTGGCAACAATTGGAACAAAATCAAATAATCCATCTTGGTACATTTGTTGCTGTTGATTCAATCTATCCAAATCTAAAAGTTGAATTAAAAGTTTATCATCAACCCCAGTTTTAGGAATGTAATTAATATCGATTGATGTCAGAGGATTATTGTACCATATATCTAATCTAAAATTATTTGGATCAACTTGATATGCACCAAGAGAATAGACATTTTTCATCATTAAATCCCAAAGCTTTTTCTTTGGGTTTCTGACGGTAGACTTTAGCAATTTTAAAAATAAAGCATTTTGTCCTGCTACTCCGTCTGTAGAAAGTTCTCCAACTTGGTAAGTTTTTCCAGCGTAGGTATATTGGTAAGACACTCCCAAAACTTGATCATTGTTCAAAGATTGATTTAAAGAAATAAAACCCAATACAGAATTATAAGTAAACTCATTTGGAGAAAGCATTCTTGCATTCTCTACCTTTTCAAATTCGATTCCTTGTTCCATATTATAACTAGGTCCTGAAAGTTCATTACTTGCATTTACATAATTTCTGATATTGGAATTGGAAGTGATATTATTGTAAAGACCATTGTGGTTGTTATCAGGAATTATAAAAGGTCCTGAATTCCATAATTGATTTTCTAAATTATTGATTATTGGTTCTCCCAAATCTGTAAAACACAAAATATTTCTAGTGTTTTGAACTGAGTTATTTCTATTAGTAACCCAAACTTCAATTCGTTGGATTTGAACACCAGATGTAATTAAAGGCAGAGTCCTCATGGACTGGTCGTAATTATCTCTGTAATAAAAACTTAAAAAAAAATGACGGTTTTCTTCATAATTGTCTGCATTTATCTCGAATTCATTGAGCTGAGCTCCCCCTGAAACTTCAATTTCTTTTTTCTGACCTTTTTGCTGAGATAATACTGTGGTTGCAGTGAGTTTTCCAAATTTCAATTCTGATTTAATTCCAAATAAACTTTGACTACCTGAAATAAGTGTGCTATTTAATGGGAGAGTTACATTACCTGCTTCTAATTTTTGTAAAATATCATCTTCTTTTCCTGAATAGTCTAAGTTCAATTGGTTGTCAAAGTCAAAAGTGGCCTCGGTATTGTAATTAAATCCCAAATCCATTAAATCACCAATTTTTCCAGTGAGATTCATTTGTATTTTTTGATCAAAATCGAATGTAGTCATCTTTCTATTTCTCTCTGGAAGCACAGGGTTATCAGTTCTAGAAGAATTTAGACCAAAACTTAATTCTGCTGAACCTTGGGGCCTAATTTCAACAAAGTCACTTCCAAAAATCTTTTTAATTGGAGGTTCATTAATTTTAATTTCGTCTTCAACAGTTTTATATTTATAGTCTGACATATCATCCAGATTTTTTTTCCAAAAATCAGTCATGGACTTTTCGTGTTGCATATTTAAATAATCGTTTAACGACACTTCACTTGAAGGTCTAAAATTAAGAGAATCCCCAAGAAAAGAATTAAATACGTATTGACCAGTTATTGGGTTGTACTGAACGTTATTTTGAATATTCAAAGGGAGTTGGAAATCTATTAAACCGAGTGAAAAGTTGGTTGGATCTAAAGGATCGTTTATAGGAAAGATTAAATCTATTTCTGGAGAATCTATTGCTATAGTAGGGGCATGAGGATATTGTTTGGCATCGATCTTTAATCCTATTAGAACGACCAAAACAATTAATAAAACTGCTTTACTTTTAAAAAAA
>MDSY01034118.1_pt1 | contig 17347 bp, 19 predicted proteins | sample 811131 | NCBI WGS metagenome assembly MDSY01 (sample SAMN05326643, study PRJNA326480) | marine metagenome | isolation source: seawater | place: Atlantic Ocean: South West | collected 2010
ATTACAATTGTTTTTTATGATAGTATTTGGATAAAAGCTAATAAAAATATAACAAGATCTTTAGTGGCGCAATTAAAAGCCATACAAGAAGTATATCAAAATGATAAAAAAAATTTAGATTTTTTAACTGATAGTTACAAAAATAATTTTAATTTTGAGATAAGTATAAACAAAGATGTCCTTCCTAAAAATTCTGGTGAGAGAAAATTTAGTCCCATGGATAGGTCATTACGAAGAGAATTAAAATCTACTTTTGGTAATAATAATTATTGGTTCAATACATCTAAATTTAAAAATGCAGTTGAGATTAAAATTAAATCTGAAGATGAAGTTATTGAATTTTTAGTTCCAAAGGAGATGGTTTCTGCCTCGTCTGTTAGAATATTCGTGTTGTGGACCACTCTGCCATCAGTATTGCTAATCATTATAGCTTTAATTTTTCTAAAAAATCAAACTAGACCATTAGTAAGATTGGCAAAAGCTGCTGAAAGGTTTGGAAAGGGAAATTATGTAAATGATTTTAAACCTTCTGGAGCCCTTGAAATAAGGAAAGCCGCTTATGAGTTCGATCGTATGATGAAAAGAATTAATCGTCATCTTAATCAAAGATCAGAAATGTTATCTGGTATAAGTCATGATTTGAGAACTCCTTTAACTCGTTTAAAACTTCAACTTGCAATGATTAAACAGAAAGATCTTTCTGAAAAAATGTCAAAAGACATTGATGAAATGGAAAAAATGCTTAATGATTATCTGCAATTTGCTAAGACTCAAGTTAAAGAAAGCACTACTAATATAAATCTAGTAAGTTTATTTCATGAAATAAAAAATAATCTAAACAGTAAAAATTTTTTTATTTCAAATCTAGAAAATATTAATTTAAAAGGCAGACCTTCAGCTCTTAAAAGATCATTTGAAAATATCATTCAAAATGGATTAATTTATGGGGGGAAGGTTCATGTAAATATTGAAAATAGCCCAAATAGAGCTGTAATTTCTTTTGAAGATGATGGTCCTGGAATTCCAGAGGATCAATATAAAAATGTATTTAAGCCTTTTTTTAGATTAGACAAAAGTAGAAGTTTAAATCAGTCTGGCGTAGGTTTAGGACTTGCGATTGTAGAAGATATTATTAATTCCCATGGAGGAAGCATTCAACTTGGAAAAAGCAAATACAATGGTTTGCTAGTTAAGATTTTTTTACCTTTTTAGTACTTTTTTTTTTAAATTTTTTTATAATTATAGCTTGATTTTGAACTATTTTTTTTAGTACTTCAAATTCTTCTCTGGAAACTAGGTCTAAATTACTAATTAATTTGTCTCTTCTAAATTTTAAATCAGTTGATATTTCTTTTTGGATGTCTTTTGATGTTAAAATTCCATTTTCAATTAAGCTTGATAATGTTTTTAATATTTTTTCTGAATTACTCATAAGTCATCTTATTTGATAGAAATCTTAATTTCAAATGTGTTATAAGAAAATATGTTTACCCATAATTTAGACCCTGTTTTGTTTGATTTCGGGTTAATTGTCCTAAGATGGTATTCATTAGCCTATATCTTTGGCATTCTCATTGGGTGGTGGCTGGGGAAAAAAATTATTATTAAAAAATTACAAAGCGTAGATTATAAGTTTGATTTAAGAGAATTTGATGACTTAATAACTTATTTAATTATTTCGATATTAATAGGTGGAAGAATTGGTTACATAATTTTCTATAACCCTGAATACTATTTTTCTAATCCCGCAGATATTATTAAAATTTGGGAAGGCGGAATGTCCTTTCATGGTGCTTTATTAGGAGTAATTATTGGTACTTATATATTTTCGATTAGAAGAAAGTTATCAACCTTTTTTTTATTGGATGTCATAGCATATGTTTCACCTATCGGTTTATTTTTCGGACGTATAGCAAATTTTATTAATGGAGAGCTTGTAGGAAAAGTAACAAATGTTTCATGGAGTGTTGTGTTCCCAGCTGTTGATCTGATGCCAAGGCATGCGTCTCAGCTATACGAGGCTTTTTTAGAGGGAATAATTTTGTTTTTAATTATGAATGTCGTTATTTTTAGTAAAAATTATAAAGTAGGAAATTGCTCCTATATGTTTATGATTTTTTACGGCATTTTTAGAATTATTTCAGAATTTTTTAGAGAACCAGACTCTCAAATAGGATATTTTTTAAGTATATTTAGTATGGGAACAGTTTTAAGTATTTTTATGATCGTAATGGGATTAATAATTTTTGCTTTTTTGGGAAAAAAAAATGAAGTCTAATTTAAAATTTTTTAAAAATTCAAAAATTCTTCCAGTTGATAAATTTTTTAAAAATGTACTTTATGACAATAAAATTGGTTATTATAATACCAGGCAGCCTTTTGGGGAAAACGGGGATTTTATTACAGCTCCAAAAATATCAAACTTATTTTCAGAAATAATTGGTGTGTGGTTAATTTCCACTTGGCAAAATTTTGGTAAACCGCAAAATTTTAATATTATTGAGCTTGGGCCTGGTGACGGTAGTTTAACAAAAATTTTATTACAAGTTTTTAAAAAATTTCCTGAATTTGAATTATCAATTTGTGTTTATCTGTACGAAACAAGTGGTTATCTAAAAGATTTACAAAAAAAGAACCTTCAAAATAAAAAAGTAAAATGGATAAATAATCTTAATAATATCAAAAAAGGCCCAACTGTTTTTTTTGGAAATGAATTTTTTGACGCAATACCAATTAAACAATTTAAAAAAGAAAATAATTTTTTTTATGAAAAACATTATTTGTTAGATAAAAATAATAAGATTAAAGAAGTTTATAAGAAAGCTTCAAAAAAAAATATTAATTTAATTAAATCTTTTAAAACTCTAAAAAATTTAAAATTTATTGAATTTCCCAAATTGGGTTTAGATGAACTAAACAAGGTAGTTAAAAAAATATCGTCAAGAGATGGATGTCTTTTGTTGATTGACTATGGTTATTTAGACTCAAATAATCAAAATACTTTACAATCTGTAATAAGGCACAAAAAAAATAATTTACTAAATAATTTGGGAAAAGCTGATGTTACATCACACGTAAATTTTGAGTTACTTAACGAATTTTTTTTAAATAATAATTTAAAAGTAAAAAAAGTGGTTACTCAAAAGTTTTTTTTAGAAAATATGGGTATTATTGAAAGAGCTAATATTTTAAGTAAGAAAATGAAATTTAGCGATCAATCTAATCTGTATTTAAGGCTTAAAAGATTGCTCAATCCAAAACTAATGGGTAATTTATTTAAAGTTATTTTATCTTACAAATATAAAAATAATAAATTTCTAGGTTTTCAATAATGTTCTATTCAAAAAAACTAAAAAAGTTTAAAGAAATTAATCATTGTTTTTTTTCCAAAAAAAATGGTTTTTCAAAGGGTATATACAGAAGTTTGAATTGTGGCAAAGGATCAAAGGATAGTAAAAAAAATATTCTTAAAAACTTAAATTATGTAAAAAAAAAAATGTTTTTAAAAAAAAACAATTTAATTTTAATGCATCAAACTCACAGCAATAAAGTTATTGAAATTAAAAAAAAAACTCAAGGAGTCAAAAGAATTAAAGCTGACGCAATTATTACTCGATGTAAAGGCTTGGGTCTTGCTGTTGTTACAGCAGATTGCGTTCCAATTATTATCTATGATGTTAAAAATAAAATTATTGGCTGTATTCATGCAGGATGGAAAGGTGCTGTTTCAGGAATAATTAAAAATACAGTATCTAAAATAAAAATGATAAGTTCTAGAAATGAAATTTATGCAAGTATTGGCCCTTGCATTGGAAAAGGTAGTTACGAGGTAGATTTAATTTTTTATAGAAGGTTTGTTTCTAATTCTAAAAAAAACAATACTTATTTTCTAAGAAAAAATAAAAAAAAAAAGTTATTTGACTTAAGAAGATATGTTTCTGATAAACTCACTGATCTTAAAATTAAAGTTGATAACGTAAATCATGATACTTTTAAAGAAAAGCACAATTTTTTTAGCTATAGAAGATCATGTAAACTAAAACAACTAGATTACGGGAGATGTATATCTGTAATAAGCTTAATTTAATTTAAATTGATTTGAAAACTTAAAAAAATAATTGTATAAATAATTACATTTCATGAAAATTTTATCTGGAACTAGTAACATAAAGCTAAGTAAGGCTATCTCTAAAAATTTAAAACTAAAACTTATAAATACTAATATTAAGAGATTTGCTGATGGAGAAATCTATATAGAAGTAAATGAAAACATTAGAGGTAATAGTGTTTTTGTGATTCAATCAACTTCTAACCCGGCCAATGATAATTTAATGGAACTTTTACTGGTGATTGATGCATTAAGAAGGTCTTCTGCAAAAACAATTACTGCAGTTATTCCTTACTTTGGTTACGCTAGACAAGATAGAAAGGTTGCCCCAAGAACATCTATATCTGCAAAAGTTGTTGCCAATCTTTTAACTAACGCTGGCGCAAATAGAGTGGTTACTGTTGATTTACATGCTGGTCAGATACAAGGATTTTTTGATATGCCTGTAGACAATTTATTTACCACTCCATTATTTTCAAAATATATAAAAAAAAAGATTAATTCAAAAAATTTAATCTGCGTTTCACCAGATATGGGTGGAGTTGCTCGAACAAGAGCGTTGGCAACACGAATAAAAGCTGATCTTGCAATTATAGATAAGAGAAGACCTGCGCCAGGAAAATCTCAAGTCATGAATATTATTGGAGATGTAAAAAATAAGAGCTGTATCATAGTCGATGATATAATTGATAGTGGTGGTACTATTATCAATGCCGTAGAGGCTTTGAAAAAAAAAGGTGCTAAAGAGGTATTTGTTTTTATTACTCACGCTGTTTTAAGTGGAGATGCGGCAAAAAAAATAAAAAATTCTAAAATAAAAAAACTTATTATCACAGATTCAATTGATAATTCTAATAAGATTAAAAATAACAATAAAATAGAGGTGCTATCTATCGCATCGTTAATGTCTGAAGCCATAAAAAGAATAGCTAATTCAAACTCAGTATCTGATTTATTCAATTAATACTTGTTTTAGTTCAAATCATGAGTTATATACCTTTTCCAATATTATTATGAATAACTTAAAAGCTTTAATAAGAGAAAATACTACTTCCGGCTCTAACAACAAACTTAGGGCAGACGGGTTTATACCAGCCATTGTATACGGTGGGGAATATCAGAACCAAAATATCTCAATCGATAAGAAACAAATTAAAAATATTATAAATACAGATACCTTCTTATCAAAAGTTTTAGAACTTGATGTTAACGGAAAAAAAGAAAAAGTAATACCTAGAGACATAGCTTTTCATGTTGTTTCGGAAGAACCAATCCATATCGACTTTATGAGAATTGTTTCAGGAAAAAAAATTGTTTTAGAAATACCCGTAAAATTTATTAATCATCCAGACTCTCCCGGCTTAAAAAGAGGTGGTGTTTTAAATATTGTAAGAAGAAAAGTAGAATTAAAATGTCCTGCAGAAAATATTCCTGATGATATAATCGTAGATCTAACAGGAACTGACATTGGAACAAGTATCAAAATTTCATCAATTAAGTTGGCAGAGAATGTTTTACCTACAATTGCAGATCGTGATTTTGTGATTGCGACCGTAGCAGCTCCTACTGTAATGAAAGAACCAGAGAAACCTACTGAAGAAGCCGCTGCAGCAGAAGGTGCCGATGGTGAGATTCCAGCAGAAGGTTCTGAAGCATCAGCTAAAGATGGAGATACAGTTAAAAAAGATGATAAATCAAAAGACGCTGCTGGTGATAAAAAAACAGAAGATAAAAAAACAGCTGATAAAAAATAATTAATATGCTCTTACTTGTAGGACTGGGAAACCCTGGATCCAATTACACTAACACACGACACAATATTGGTTTTAAAATTATAGATGCTATCAATGCTCATTTTAAACTTTCCAAACAAAAACCTAAATTCAAGGGATTATTAACGACAGGTAATATTGATGAACAAAAAATTTATGCCATCAAACCTTTAACTTTCATGAACAATTCAGGAACTGCTATTAAAGAACTAATTGACTACTTTAAGATTGATGCAAAAGACGTTTTTGTTTTCCATGATGATTTGGATATAGATTTTGGAAAAATTAAAGCTAAATTTGGAGGAAGTAGTGCTGGACACAATGGAATTGAATCAATAGATAAATTTATCGGCAAAGATTATTCTAGAATACGTATTGGCATAGGGCACCCAAAAGTAAAAAAGAAAGTCAATAATCATGTTTTAGAAGATTTTAAAGAAGATGAAGAAGAAAAAATTAAAGAAATTACTGAAAACATTGTAAAACAATTACCTACTCTTATTATCAAAAAAATAGATTTATTTTCAAGTAAGGTTAATCAAAATATTAATGGGATTTAAGTGTGGAATTGTTGGGCTTCCTAACGTCGGGAAATCTACTTTATTCAATGCCTTAACAGCCTCCAAAAATGCTGAAGCAGCTAATTTTCCTTTTTGTACTATTGATCCTAATATTGGAATTGTAGATGTAGTTGATAAAAGATTAGATCAATTAAGTAAATTATCAAATTCAAAAAAAAAAATTTATACTAATATTACATTTGTCGATATAGCTGGATTAGTAAAAGGAGCTTCTAAAGGTGAGGGGTTGGGTAATAAATTTCTGTCCCATATCAAGGAAGTTGATGCAATCATACATTTAGTTCGATGTTTTGAGTCTGATAAAATAACTCACGTAAACTCAAAAATTGATCCAGTAGAAGATTTAGAGACTATTAAAACTGAAATTATACTATCAGATATAGACGTAATTCAAAAAAAATTAGATAAAGGTAAAAAGAAATTACTTGATGAAAAAGAGATTAAAATCCTAGAAGATAAATTAGAACAATTAAACCAAGGTAATGATTTAAAAACTAATGATGAAACAGAGAATAAATTTTTATCTAACTTGGGTTTATTAAGCATAAAGCCCAAAATAATTGTTTGTAATGTAGATGAGGAAAGTTTGTCTAAGGGCAATTCATTTACAGAAAGTGTTAAGAATAAATACCTAAACGAAAAAGTTATTATAATTTGTGCGGATATTGAAGATCAAATTATGGGTTTAGATAACAATGAGCAAGAAACTTTTATGAAGGAGATAGGCTTAAATAAGACAGGCCTGAATCAATTAATTAAAGAAGGATATGATCTTTTAAATTTAGATACTTTTTTTACATCAGGACCTGAGGAGAGTAGAGCATGGACGGTGAAAAAAAATACTCCAGCTCCAAAAGCGGCAAGCGTAATACATACAGATTTTGAAAAAAATTTTATTAGAGCTGAGACTGTGACTTGTGAAGATTTTGTTAAATTTGGAAGTGCTGAAAAGTGTAAGGAAAATGGAAAGCTAAGAATTGAAGGTAAAGATTATGTTGTTAAAGATGGAGATGTTTTATACTTCCGTGTCAACCCTTGACCATATCTTCTTCATGCTTAGATAAACTAAAGTCGTTAAAAGAATTAAATAAATCATAACTTTCACTCCAGTTTGGTGTCTTTCTTCTAATTCAGGTTCCGCTGCCCAAGTTAAAAAAGTTGTGACATCTTTTGCCATTTGGTCAACCGAAGCTTGGGTTCCATCTGTATACTCTATGATGTCCTCGCTTAAAGGAGCTGACATCTTTATTTTATTTCCAATCATGTATTTGTTGTAATAAACACCATCATCTAAAACCATTCCAGCTGGTGGATCTACATACCCCATAAGAACAGAGTAAATATAATTCGACCCTCCCGGTCTTGCTTTTACTAATACTGACATATCAGGTGGGTACGCTCCACCATTTGCAGCCATGGATGCGTTTACATTTGAATATGGGTTTTTAAATTTATCTGATGGTCTTCCTGGCCTTGTGAACATTTCACCTTGGCTGTCTGGACCATCTTCAATTTCTATACTCGCGGCTATGGCTTTGACCTCTTCTTCTGAAAATTCTGGCCCGCCTGGCTCTCCTAAATTTCTATAGCTCAAATATTGCATTGAATGGCAAGACGAGCACACTTCTTTATAAACTTGATAGCCTCTTTGCAAAGAAGACCTGTCGAATTTACCTGTTAAACCTTTAAAGCTCCATTCAACTTTTAAAAGCTCACTTTCAGGACCAGCACTTAACAAGGCTGTGTTTAATGAAAAAAACAAAACTAATATTTTTAAAAGATTTTTAATATTAAATCTTATCATTATCTTTCCTGGCTAAGGATGGATCCACACTACCTGTTAATACTGGATCTGATATACTCATTGGGATCGGCTTGGTTTTTTCAAGCAAACCCACTGCTGGCAATACCACAATAAAATGTAAAAAATAATAAATAGTCCCTACTCTAGCTAAAACTAAATAAATTCCTTCAGCCGGCATGGCTCCCATATAACCAAGCATTAAAACATCCAATACAAATATCCAATAAAATTGACGGTAAATTGGTCTAAAGACTGCCGACCGGACTTTTGAAGTATCCAACCAAGGTAAAACAAATAGAATAAATATTGCTCCAAACATTAAAATTACCCCACCTAATTTATCAGGAACCGATCTTAAAATTGCATAGAAAGGTAATAAGTACCACTCGGGAACAATATGAGCTGGTGTAACTAGTGGATTTGCAGGAATATAGTTATCGGAATGACCTAAAACATTAGGTGAAAAGAAAACGAAGCCCGCAAATATAATCATGAACATCAGTAGTGCAAAAGCATCTTTAATTGTGATGTAAGGATGAAAAGGAACAGTGTCTTTTGATGGTTTTTTTATTTCAATACCTACAGGATTATTATTACCTGGTATATGTAAAGCCCAAATATGTAATACAACTAAACCTAAAATTAAGAACGGTATTAAATAATGTAAACTAAAAAATCTATTAAGAGTTGGATTGTCCACTGAATATGCTCCCCACAGCCAAGTAGTTATACTCTCACCAACTAGAGGAATAGCGGTAAATAAATTTGTTATTACTGTAGCTCCCCAAAAACTCATTTGTCCCCATGGTAAAACATAACCCATAAAAGCTGCCGCCATCATTAATAGATAAATCATAAGACCTATAATCCAAATTACTTCTCTTGGAGATTTGTAAGATCCATAAAATAAAGATCTAAATATATGAATATAAACAGCAAGAAAAAACATCGATGCTCCATTACTATGAATATATCGGATTAACCATCCATAGTTTACATCTCGCATAATGTGTTCAACACTTGCAAAAGCTAGATCGGCATGCGCAACGTAATGCATCGCTAAAACAATACCTGTAATTATTTGAGTTAATAAACAAAAAGTAAGTATTCCACCAAAAGTCCACCAATAATTTAGATTTCTGGGGGTAGGATAATCAGCAAGATGGGCTCCTAAGGTTAAAAGTGGTAAACGGTCGTTAAACCATTTTCCTACTTTTGATTTTGGTGTGTACTCATGATCGCTCATTATTTATCCTATCTTAATTGTGTTAGTGTCTACAAATTCAAACTTTGGTATTTCTAAATTTTTAGGTGCGGGACCTTTTCTAATTCTACCTGAAACATCATAATGAGAACCATGACAAGGGCAAAACCAACCTTTGTAATCACCTTTATCTTTCAAAGGAACACATCCTAAATGAGTACAGACTCCAAGCATTACCAGCCATTCATCTTTTCCTTCTTTAACTCTTTCTTCATCTTTTTGCGGATCCGGAAGTTCTGATAAACTTACAGCTCTAGCTTCTGTAATTTCCTCAGGTGTTCTTCTTTTTAAAAAAACCGGCTTGCCTCTCCATAATACTGTTATTGATTTTCCAGGTTCAACTTGGCTTATATCAACCTCAGTTGTTGCTAAAGCCTGTTGGGCTTTATCGGGATTCATTTGATGAACTAATGGCCAAACCACAGCTCCAAGTCCAACAGCACCAACTGTATAGCTGGCTGTAAATAAAAAATCTCTTCGATTTACTTTTTTTTCTTCTTTGCTCATTTTTGTAAGTGTTTATAATAGTATTACTTAATAAAACTATAATATTAAATTTTCTAGGGTCAGAATGACACATAAATTAAGCCATAATAATGCACATAGCTCTATATAAACCTGACATACCCCAAAATACAGCTGCAATCATAAGGTTGAGCGCATGCTTAAATCTTAAAATCCATATCATTGAACCATGTGGATTTGATTTGAACGACTCGCGATTTAAAAGGGTTGTAATGGACTATATTGGTTTAAGTAAAATACACAGATATGAGGATTATGATATATTTTTAAAAAAAAATAAAAAAAATAGAATTGTTTTAATGACAACTAAAGCAAAAAAAAATTATCATAAATTTAAATTTAATAAGAATGATATCATGTTGTTTGGCAGAGAAAGCGCTGGTGTGACTAAAGATATGCATAAAACAATAAAAAATAAAGTCAAAATTCCCATGAATAAAAAAGCCAGGTCTCTTAATATTGCTATGAGTGTGGCTATAATTTCTGCAGAAGCCTTGAGACAAAATAATCTATTAAAATAATGATTAATTCTAGCTTTAGAAAAAGAATGGCTGATAGTTGGTTTTCGTATTTACAAAATCAAATCTGTAAAGAATTTGAATTTTTGGAAAATAATAAAATTAATTTTTCAAAAAGAGATTGGAAAAAGGAAAAAAAAAATGAAGGAGGCGGGACTTCATATCTTCTGTCTGGAGGTAAAATTTTCGACAAAGTAGGTGTAAACAAATCTACGGTATCGGGGGTATTTCCAAAAAAATTTAGGTCAAAGATTTTTGGGGCTAAAAAAAAAGGAGCTTATTGGGCTTCTGGTATTTCAGTAGTTGCTCACATGAAAAATCCAAAGATTCCTGCAATTCATTTTAATACTAGATTTATTGTTACTTCTAAAGAATGGTTTGGGGGAGGAATGGATGTAACACCTAGTCACAAAGATAATAAAGAAGAAAAAAATATTCATAACAGTTTAAAAAAAGTTTGTTTACAAAATAAAAAAAATTATAAAAAATACAAAAAATGGTGTGATGAATATTTTTTTCTGCCACACAGAAAAGAAGCAAGAGGAATTGGAGGTATATTTTTTGATTATGAAAATAATGATTGGATTAAAAATTTTAAATTTGTCAGAGACCTTGGGTTAACTTTTATAGAAATTTCAAATAAAATTATAAATAATAAAAAAAAATTAAAGTGGACGAAAAAAGATAAAGAAAAACAATTATTAAAGCGAGGAAGATACGTTGAGTTTAATCTTCTATATGATAGAGGTACGAAATTTGGATTAAATTCAGGAGGAAATATTGACTCAATTTTAATGTCTCTTCCGCCTGAAGTTAAATGGAAATAAATATGGAAAAAGAACCTATAACAGTAGATGGTCTTAAAAATTTAAAATCTGAATTAGATAATTTGAAAAATGTACAGAGACCAAAAGTAGTAGAGGCTATAGCAGAAGCTAGGTCTCATGGTGATTTAAAAGAAAATGCTGAATATCATGCTGCAAAAGAACAGCAGGCTTTAATTGAAAGTAGAGTAATTGTAATTAATGATTTGATTGCGCGTGCTAATGTAATTGATGTTACTAAAATTGAAAATAATGGAAAAGTAATTTTTGGATCGACAGTTAAAGTTCAAGACCTTGAGACTAATAAAAAAATCTCTTATCGCTTGGTAGGTCAAGATGAGGCAGATATTGCCAAAAATCTTATTTTTTTTAAAAGCCCTATTGGAAAAGCATTAGTGGGGAAAAATAAAGGTGAGATGATAAGTGTGAATACACCGTCTGGAGAAAGAAATTTTGAAATACTTAACGTTAATTATATTTAGTTTGAGTTTAATTTAATTAATTCCTTAACTCGATCTTCCGAGATTTTGAAATTATTATTAATCCATTCTTCTTCAATGATCTTTAAAACCTTACCCAAAGTAGTTCCTTGTTTCATGCCATTTTGCATTAAATACTTTCCGTCGATCGGAAACTTATAGATTTTAGATTGAAGTATCTTTTTTAGTATTTTTGAAAAATCTTGAAGCTTGTAAGTATTATCGCTAACAAAATTTAATATGTTTAAATTAATTAAGTGATTTTTGTCATATAAGTAAATATTTTTATCCATATCTTTATTTAAAAAATCTTTGTTTTCATTTAATAATTTTAAATTTTTAGCTAATAAGTTTAAATTGTCTTTAATATTATTTGATACATTATATTTATGTGCAAAATATTCATGGTTATCTTTCTTGTCTATAAGTAATACAGCTAAGAGGATTTCTTTGCTAATTTGTGAGTGTGTACAAATTTTATTTAAACGAACTAAACGGTTAAGATATTGAAATTCAGGAAAGATAAGTAAAAATATCTCTCTCAAATAAGTACTTTCATTTATGTTAATAAAATTTTTTAAATCTAAAATTTTAAATAACTCTTCTAAAATCCTTTCCTTTGAGATTTTTTTAATACCATTTAAATTAAGTTTAATTGCTTCAATTGTTGTGGGTTCCGTATTGTTTTCATAAAGTATTTTAAAACGTATAAATCTTATTATACGAAGATAATCTTCTTCAATTCTTTTTCTCGGATCACCAATGAATTTTACATTTTTTTTTTTTAGATCAATTACACCCATCTGAGGATCATAAATTTTTCCATTAATATCTAAATAAATAGCATTAATAGTAAAATCTCTTCTCTCTGAGTCTAGTTGCCAATCACTTATATACTCGACTTCGGCGTGCCTGCCGTCCGTTGCAACATCTTTTCTTAAAGTTGTTAATTCAAGTTTAAGTTTTTCAGATACTAGCGTTACTGTTCCATGTTTTACACCAGTGTCGACAACTTTAAAATTAGTATTGTTAAATCTTTTTCTTATTTCATCTGTGCTAAGTATTGTGGCAACATCAATATCATCGATAATATCATTTGATAGATGTTTTCTTACACATCCCCCAACAAATCTTGCGGTTATAGTCGTATTTGAAAAACCTTGTTGTAGTGTTTCGAAAACAAATTTTAATTCTTTATTTTTATAGAAAGGGAATAAACTTTTTTTAATTTTTTTTATAAAATTGAAACTTAGATCAAGCATAGATTTATGGCTGGGGCACTAGGATTCGAACCTAGGATGGCGGTATCAAAAACCGCTGCCTTACCGCTTGGCTATGCCCCAATGTTAAGCAACCTGATATATCATAAATCAGTAAAATTAAACAGTTTTTGCATTTATAACCCAAAATTTAGGATACTTAGTCTTTATAATATTTAATGCTTTTTTAGCTGCTCTCTCCTTATTAAACAAACCATAACAAACAGACCCAGAACCTGACATTCTTGAAAAATAACAGTCTTTATCAATGCTAATATCTGTTAACAATTTATGAACGACAGGATATTTTTTTTCTACTATGATTTGTAAATCATTTCGACTATTTGAGATATAATCAATAAACTTATTTCTTGAATTTATCTTTTTGAGATCAAGTGTTTTTTTTTTGAAAATTTTTTTACTTTAGAATATATCTCGCGAGTTGAACACTTTATATTTGGGTAGACCAATAAAAAATATAATCTTTCTTTTTTTTTTTTTACTTGTAATAGTTTTTAAATTTTTTAAAAATCCTTGCTTATAAAAAAAAATTCTAAAATCTGAACCTATTAAATTTTCAACTTTTCTTAATATTTTTTTGCTAACTCCCTTTTTAAAAAAATATTTTAACAAAGTAGCTGCATTACTTGTGCCACCTCCTAAACCACCGAAAGGAGGGATGTTTTTAGTCACAACTACAGAATAATAATTGGATATTAACTTTAATTTTCTTAATAGTTTTAAAAGATTATTAACAGAATTATTAATAATTTTTACATTTTTGGCAAAAGGGCCTTTGAAAATAATTCTATCTTTTAGTTTGTTTATTTTGGTTACCTCTATTTTATCAGTTAAATTTATTAAACAAAAATGAGATTGAATCTCGTGTAATCCATTTCTTAATTTATTATTAACTATTAAAGATAAATTGATTTTTGAATATGATTTTAAAACCATATATTAAAGACCTTTTATTAATTTTTTTTCAATATTTTGTTTTAAATCTTTTTCAGTTTTTTTAAGATTAAAAACGTAATTCCAATAATATCTTGCCTGGATTTCATTTCCATTTTTCCACAGAACATCGCCATAATGATCATTAACAATAGGATCTCCTGGCATTAACCTTACTGCTAATTGAAGATAATCTTTAGATTTTTCATACCTCTCTAATTTAAATAAAGCCCAGCCAAGAGAGTCAATAATGTAGGGATCGTTTGATTTTATTTTGTTGGCTTTCTCTAGCATGTTTAAAGATTTTTCAATTTTGACTCCTTTTTCAATCCAAGAATAAGCTAAATAATTTATTACATAGGCTTGCTCTGGATCAGCTTCTAGGGACGCTAGTAAATCTTTCTCAGCTTTTTCCCATTTGCCAATTCTTTCATAAGCAACCCCCCTTGCCTCTGTTGCTTCTGGATATAAAGAGTGATTTTTTTTAATCAAGTTGATTATATCTGTATAGTATCTAATAGATTCTTGAAATTCTTCATTATTCTTCAAAAATTCTGCAAAATCAAAAGTTTCATAAATTTCTTTATTCGATAAATCTTTATATGCATCTTTTACTAATTTAATCGCCTCAACCTTATTTCCTTCTTGAATAAAAATTCTTGCAAGTTGTTTTGAAGAATTCCATTTAAAAGCTTCACCATTGTTACTTAAATTTTTATATATTTTTTTTGCTTTTTTTAGATTGTCAACTTTATAAAAATTTTCAGCGAGTAAAGCATCAAAAGAATGAAAATCTTTATTTAGATACTTGGCTAAATTTAAATAAAAATTTGATAATGGATAAATTGACTTTGAAGATAAAGCATTTGCAGTAATATATAAAATTTCAGCTACGATATGTGCTTGCTTATTGCAGTTGAAAACTGGTTTTTTTTTTATATCTTTCAAATCAATTTTATATTGATTTAATAATAAATTTCTTGGATAAAGTTTTAGTGCGGACTGAACAATTTTTCTTGCTTCATTAATATTTCCAGAAGATTCTGCATATGAAGCATAAAAATAATTATATCTTGAGAAATCAATTTTTTTATTCGAGATAAGTTGATTAAATGAGTTCATTGCATTTGAGCTATTAAAAAAACAATTTAGAAATACATCTTGTATTTTTTTTAAATTTTCAAATCTTTTATCTAATTTTCTTATTTTAAGCTTGGCGCTTGGTAAATTGGCTTGATCTAAATTAGACCAATTATATAAAGAGCTTGAAATATAATCATTTAATATAAATCTTGAATTTTTATTTTTTGCTTTTAAGAAATATTTGCTAGCTAAATTAAAATTAGATTTTTTAAGATAAAAAATACCTGTAATTAGGTTGCTTTCAAAATTATCTAAATTTTGTTTTTCAAGTTTTTTGGAATAACCAAAAGCTTTATCAAAATTTCCAGAATTAATAAGAGAAAGTAAATATTTTATAGAATAATCAATATGAGTCGATTCTAATCCATCTAATCTTTTAAAAAAATTAAAAGACTCGTTGTATTGGTTGTCATTTAACAGCAAAATACCTGAAAAATAATCAGATACATGATCAGCATTATTAAATTTATTCAAATTTTTCGCATGGAGTGTGGAAAAAAATATAATGACAAATATAATTTGTCCTATAATCTTTAAACTTAACTTGAATATACTCATAAATATTTATGATAAAAAAAATTAGTCCCAATCCTATAAAATTAATAAAATATTATAAATTTATTAATAATAATTTAATTTACAATAATAAGGCAATCAATAGATATAAGAAAGACAATTTTGAAATATCAGGGGATAAAGCTGATAATTTAGTAAAATTAAAAAAATCTATTTCAAGTTTAGAAAATTGTGAATTAAAAAAACAAGCAACTAATATTGTTTTTAGTGATGGAAACCCTAAATCAAAAGTAATGATTATCGGTGAAGCCCCTGGCTCTAATGAAGATCAAGAAGGCTTGCCTTTTGTTGGAAGAGCAGGAGCTTTATTAGATCAAATGTTAGGATCAATTAGTTTAGATAGAAAAAATGTTTACATAACAAATGTTATTAATTTCAGGCCACCTGATAATAGGCGACCTACTCAAGAAGAAATGAATAGATATTTACCATTTGTTAAAAAACATATTGAAATAATTGATCCTAAAATTTTAATTTTGTTGGGAAGTACGGCAATGAATGCTTTAATAGGTAACGACGTTGTCATATCTAAAGTGAGAGGACAATGGATTGAGAAAGAATTTGGGCAATGCAAAACGTCTGTAATTGTTACTTTTCATCCTGCTTTCTTAATGAGACAGCCTACTCAAAAGAAATTGGCTTGGATTGACCTTAAAATGATCAGAGATAAAAAAGCTAAATTAAAAATATAATTGAAAATTATGGTTACTGCAGGTGTAGATGAAGTAGGTAGAGGATGTCTTGCTGGACCAGTAGTTTCTGCAGCTGTAATATTAAAAAAAAAAATAAATCTTGATTTATTAGAGGACTCAAAAAAAATAAGCTTTAAAAAACGAATTGAAATAGCAAAACATATTAAGCTAAATTCAATTTATGCTATAGGGACGGCGTCTGTTGAAGAAATATTAAATATCAATATTTTGCAGGCAGCTTTACTTTCAATGAAAAGAGCAATTGATCAATTATCAATTAAACCTAAATTAATTTTAATTGATGGAAATTTTGCTCCAAAAGGTTTGAAAAATTTTAAAACTATAATTAATGGTGATGAAAAAATTAAATCAATAAGCGCCGCTTCAATAATTGCAAAAGTTTACAGGGATCAACTTATGATCAAATTGTCGGAAAAATTTCAAAATTATGCTTGGGAAAGAAATTTTGGTTACGGCACTAAAGCCCACCTAGAAGGCTTAAGAAAATTTGGCATAACTTCTCATCACAGAAAAGGTTTTAAACCCATACACAAGATGTTGTCGAGATAAGACTCTGAGGCACTAAAAGTCTCTTTTTTTTTTCTAAAACTGTTTGACCATGGATTCAATTTCGGGTTGAATCATTAAATGTCAAGTTTCTTTAATAATATTGTTAACGGTGACTGTCTTAAGGAGATAAAAAAAATTCCTGACAAATCTTTTGATTTAGTTTTTGCAGATCCTCCTTACAACATGCAGATAGGTGCAACTTTAACTAGACCAGATGCTAGTAAAGTAAATGGCGTTGATGATAAATGGGATCAATTTAACAGTTTCAAACATTATGA
>MDSY01118485.1_pt1 | contig 17344 bp, 32 predicted proteins | sample 811131 | NCBI WGS metagenome assembly MDSY01 (sample SAMN05326643, study PRJNA326480) | marine metagenome | isolation source: seawater | place: Atlantic Ocean: South West | collected 2010
ATCACATCGTGCTCATCCATGACATCAGTCAAGCGTCTGGACTCTGGACGATCCAGAATTGGAATCGTGCCACTCACCCCCTCATCAGCAAAAAACTCTGTGACCTCTCGATTGTATTTGTCTTTGACAAACTCAGTGATCATGTCTTTCTGAAGCTCGATTGACGATCCATTTCTGGCTTGCTCAAGAGTCGAAACCCTGACGTAACCATAGATGTTGTTGACTTGCTTGTTAGGGATCATTAACGACTCTCCTTAAAACTTTGGCTCAAGCATTGGTGGGGTATCGTCAAAGGAAAACTTCTGTATTTTTTTTCCACTGGAGCTAGTTAATTCCTCAGTAATAATTTTAAAGTCTTTCCCAGAAATGTCGCGGATTGTGCGAATCGCTTGAAACTTTGCGCCTTGCCTTTGTTCCCAAGGAGAGCCACTAAAGTCTTCGTCATCAATAAACTGTCGATCCCAGTTAATGTCTTCAAGCAACTCAGTGACCAATTCTTTAACGTTCACCATTTCACGTTTTTCCTTGATCAGCATATCGATCTCTGCTTGTTTCTCTACCAGTTTTTCCAATAAGTCTTCCATCTCGCGTTCCTCAATTAATTCAGGAACATGATACACCAATGCGTGTCGATGTGCAAGTATTTATACAAATATATTTAGCTACGAAGCCCACCTTTCCAGTTGCTCATCGATCTCTGCCCAGTCAATATCCAGAGGGCGAATGTTTTCTGCGTACTGGGAAATCAGAACCTGACCATTCTTGATCAGCTCGACTCCCCTGTAATTCTTGTGCTCACCCTTCTTAATGATGTCAATGCCATGCTTCATGCACTTGCGTCTGACCCTGTTGTACTCTCGTTTCTTAGCTGCTGCGCTCATTAAAACCTCACCATTTCTGATAAAACTGCTGTTGCGAAATCTTCTTCCTCAAGGATGCTGATCGCTTTCTCGTATCGCTTGCCCAAGCTTTTGACTGTCTCTGGATCAGGAATGTCAGAGATCGTGGAATAGTTGATTTTCAAATCAGCCAACTTGACCTGTGCTGCAATCTCGTTGGCCTTGACCCTGACAATGTAGTCAAAGTATTTTTCGTCAGGGCTTTTGGTGATGGCTTTTACAGCGTCAGCAATCTCAACACCAAACCCCTCGATGATCTTGGTCAACTCATCGTGATCCCAGATCTTGGGATCTGCGTCCTCAACTACATCGTGCAAGATCGCAACAGCCTCATAGCTTGGGCCAAGATGTTTGACAGCCTGACTGACCTCGATGGGATGATTGATGTAGTCCCTGCCTCGCTTGTCTTTCTGTCCTTCATGAACTGCTGTAGCTAATTCAATGTAACTTTCAGGGCTTTTCATTAGACTTCTTCTTCCATTATCCAATCGCTTCGAGCTTGCCATTTGCTTGCGAAAATATTCTTGTCAATCATTTCAATCATGGCTTCGTTGTATTCTACGAATACTGGTTGCTCTGGATCATAAGTGATTGCATCAGTAGCACTAGCCAAGTTCCATTCCAATGCTGCTCTTAAATATCTAGTGACAGCTTGCCAATCTTGGCTTTTGATTTTGATTTCATCTCCATCTGTTTCGCCATCAATGCAAACCAATTTGTACCCTGTTTCCATGCCATCACCTCTTTAACTCAACAAAAGAATTATGACACAATGAGTGTCGATATGCAAGTATTTATAATTAGATGTAGTAATGTATGAGATGGGAGGATTGGTCATTGAAAATTAAGTCATGGACTAACTCATGACTTGGATGGCATGACGCTTCATCCTCCCTCTTTCTCGATGACTCAGACATGACTAGTTGCCTAAGCGGAATTTAACCTGACGCTCATACTCGCCTGATCTCGTTTAGCCACCCTCATCCAAAATATTATAAGCTTCTGTCAACTCATCGATCAGTAACTCAATGTGGTAGCCAGCAACAAGCTCTAACACGCCAGTCTGCAATTCATCGAAGCTGATCTGCTGCCACTGGTCTGCTGACTTACCATCTTTCAGTGGAGAAACAAAAACGTCAACGTCATCTGTGTCTTCATCTTCCAGAACAAACCTGTAAGCTTTGCCTGACTCTTCATCGATTACTGTCTTTTCCTTCATGCGCTTTTCTTCTGCTCTTCATATTCCTTTGCCACTCTCTCACAAACGCTGGCAATAAAATCGCCAAGCTCTTTGTTTGTCATGGCGTGATCAAGAATTGTAACCACTGGCATCTTCATCTGCTTGGCTATCTTCTCAATCATGGAAGGGAGCATAACTGCTCCCTTGGGGGTGATGCCATACTCTAAGCAGACATCAATCATTTTATCCTCATGGATCAATCGAACATTCTTGGTTGCACTACCCATTAGCTGTTACCTCTTGTGGAACCTCGAAGGGTGAATTGAAGTCCTTGTTGACTCGCCCATACTCTTTGCCAAGGCTGACCATTTGGTCATCCTCGCTCTCGCCAAAGTTGACTGTCTTGTCAATGGCTTCTGAAAGCTTGAGCAATTCAAGAATTGCGTAAGTCTGTTGATCGTCATCGTTGATCAACGAGTAGATCACTTTGAGAGCTAAAGGTCGCTCCTTGTTGTAGGCATCCAAGTCCATGATGAACTGGAGTGGCTCGATCAGAGTGCCAGTCTTGTCTTCCAGAACAGCAGAAGCTTTCTTGGCAATGCTCGAAATAATTTGATTGTCATCCATACGAATCCCCTTGTAGGTTATTGGGTTATGATTTTGAGAACTTCTGACGCGCCCACCTGAATGCTGGTTACCACGCGCCCACTCTCAGTTACTTGTGTTGGCTTGTTGAAGGAAACGTTGTAAATACGTTCCACCCCATTGAGGTTGCCAACGTGAGAACTCTCGACAACACCTTTGACTGGCACGTTGCCAGCGTAAAGAGCAACGATGGTTGAGCCATTGTTGATTTGTTGAAAGTTTTGATTAGTCATTCTCGATCCTCAGTGGTTTGTTTTTACTACCAGTTTGGAGATTGCGCTGGCCCGCCATTCCCCTTTCCTTACACCATTTTTTTTTCTCCTCAACTCAATTTCAAGTACATGGTACATGAATGCGTGTCGTTATGCAAGTATTTATACAAAAATATTCAAATTAATTTTTGCCCTATTTGTAAGAGCCAAACTCTCGAATGCTGAAGTAATTACTGTTTCCATCCTTCAGGCTTTGTGACTTGCACATTGGATTATCAGACTGGGTTCCCACGAAAGCATCAGCTACAACCCAAGCAGTCTTCAACCCTTTCTTGTTAAGAGTCGATTCCTTCTTGGGATCTGTCACCCACTGGTCTTCCCCATTTCTTTTGACCAACCAGACTGATCTGGTGCTAGGGCCAAACTTGTCATCAAAAATGAAAAGCTTCTCAGCGACTACTTCGTTTGTTTCCTTGTCTAACAAAACCCTGAACACATCCTTATTTCCTTGGTCAGCAAGCTCTGCTTCCTTTCTGTACTTCTGGGCAGTTACGCCACTTGCCCACTGGCTTAGAAATCCATCAGTGTCAGATCTCTGGAAACTTTCTTCCTTTCGAGCATCTGCTTCTCTTGCCTTGTTACGAAGCTGATCCCCTGCCTTGGTTGTAACAAGGGAGTCAACTGCTTCTTCTTGAGTTTGGTAAATCATGCCTTTCCTTTTTCAATGTAATATTCCTGACCGCCTCTCTCAAAAAACACGCCAACGCACGATGTTTCTTTTTCCATGTAATCCATCACCTTGTCGCACTGCTCTGAGAAAGATCCTATGTAAGCAGTGCCTGTTAATGACTTGAAGTCGTTTGAGGTCTTGTCAATGAAGCCCTCGCAGTTTCCCTTGAATTCGTTTTCAGAATTTGCGTTGAAATAAATCGTGTAAATCATTTACGCAACCTCTTTTGAAAAATTAATTTGAGTGAACCCAACTGGGTCAACCATCCAAGACTCTTGCCCATTGCTAACAATGTCGCCAACAGAAAGTGAGTGCATGTTTCTGTATCCACCAGAAGTCATCGTGTATCCAGAAACGTGATCATCAAAAAGATCATCGTCACCACAATTCAAAACTTCAAAAACAAAATCCAAGCCTGAAGCTTTTGATACAACACAAACCTGATCGAAACACTCATCCATCTTTGGCTCGTAACCTTGAGATCCCTTCAGAGCCAAAGCTCGATAAGCTTGGTCTGAACGTTCGTTGTCTTGTCGAATCTGATAAACTTTGTAAACTTTGTCGCTCATTCCTACATGCTCCAGTAAGTTTCGGAAGATGGTGAACAGTAGTGTGGTGTGTTCAATTTCTCGATGAAGGTTTTGCCTGTCCTCAAATTTTTGCGAATGACCATTGGCTCTTTCTTGTCAAACTCTTCGTAGCTCATGACCACTGACCTTTTGATTCGCTCAAGATCTCCATCAGTTCCATTAAGAGAAAGCCTGTCCTCACCATACTGTTCAATGTAGTAGTCGCGAACCTTCTGGGCTTTTTTGATTTTGGCTGTCAGAGATCGCTTTGCAGCACCAACAGTTTTGAAAGTCTGATACCTGTCGTTCAGTATCCAAGTCTCTGGGTCAAGAATCACATAAGTCATTTGGTTTCCTTTTTTCTCGATTTCAAACACATCTTATACTAATGAGTGTCGTTATGCAAGTCTTTGCACATAAATATTTTACTTGACATTTTTGTATACATCCTTATAATGGGGTTTGAAATCAAGGCAAGGAGAAAAAATGATCGAGGCAGGAAAGACAAAGGAGGAGGCAGTCAAGTTTGCGAAGCAAGCTTCGATTGAGAATCCAAATTGTTATGTCACGCTTTATTCTTGTTTCGGAATTTTCGCAAACATTCACAAGAGACTTAACGTGTTTGCTCCAAGCGATTCTTTGTTTGGAGTCTACTGGTTGAATGGAAAAGAAAAGCCGTTCACTACAAAACAAAAAATTGCTGATGAGCAAGCAACCCCAAGTTTACATTAAGGAGTGTTGATGAAAGAGGTAAGACACAACGTGGATTCACTTTCGATAGGCGAGAAGCGAGTCAACAAAAAGATTCGCAAAACAAAGCAACGAACGTTTGACAAAAAAATCATCAGGGAGTTTGTGTGAGAATACCTGAAAAAATTACCAAGGCTTGGCTTGAAAAAAATGGTTACGAGATTGGAACGATTTACAGAAATCGTGGTGGTCACAGATTTGTGATTGTGATCAAGAGAGGGAGAAAGTGGGTCACCTGTTTTGAGCAAGGGCCAATCAATGGAACGGGAAGCAAGTTCAAAGTTTTGATAAAGGAGTTTGAAAAAAAATTCAATCCTTATGTACTGGTCAGGGGTAAAGCAAAAAGGAGTGCTGCATGACAAAAGTCATTTCAAAAAGGCGTGGCGTAAATGTCACCAAGGCAGAACACAATCTTGTGTTGAAGCTTGTTAAGAAAGCTGTAAGGGAGCTTTCCAAAAAGAAGTATGAGTTTCCAGACTTCATCAGGACAGACAACTGCTGGCTGGAAGTCGAGACAAAAAATCGTGGACAACGATCCTATGGTGGATCGCTTGGGATCATGATTGATGTTTCTCGATATCGTCAGAAGATAAAAGTCCTCAACGAGTATTCTGCTTTCGCAAAAGACCCAGTGATTGGATCAGCAACGACAGATGATCCAGAGGTTGTGTTGTTTGGAACTGTTTGCCATGAAGTTGCTCACTGGGCGCAGCTTAATTCAAGACTGGCTAGAAAGATGAAGCGATACAAGGAAACCTACAGGAAGCCGCATGGAAAATGTTTCCAGTCGATCTATCGATACTTGAGGGTGGCACTTGTGAATCCTCTTGTTAAGAACAAAGAGACAAGTGTCGAAGAGTTGGTTGGCATAGAGAATTTAAATCTTATGAACACGATAGGAGAGTTGAGGTATGCGTCTAGTAAAAAGTAATCCATCTGGATTCGAGGTTACTATCATTGCAGAAAAGATTGATGCCAATGGCAACGTAGGTCATGAGGTGTTGCAGTTCAAAGATGTTTTACTCAAAGACCTTGAGCAGTTGGCTGGAGACAAAGTTGTTTTGAGTGCAACAGCAACAAGGATACGCAAACACAAAATCTAGGGGTAATTCCTATGGGCAAATTTAACATTGCAGACTTTCAGGCAGAGGTAGCCTTCACGATGCAAAAGCCTTTGCTGAGGGTAAAGGGCGTAAAGTTCGAGCCTGATCAAGCAATCAGAAATATGCTGAACAAATCAGGGCCAGAGCATGGAAAAATTATTTTAAACGCCATCACTTACGAGGTTCAAAACGAGTTGATGGATGATGTGATCAGCAAAATGAAAAAGGGCAACAAGGATCAACTGGTCAATAACTTTTGGCAAGCTAAAATCCCTCATGACAATATGTTTTTAGCGTGGGACGCTGCTGGCCCTGATGAGCTTAACAAGTTTGTGGGGGTTCACATTGAGAAAGTGGACTCTCAAAGAGTGGTTATATTTGATCTTAAAAAGGCCAAAGACTCTGTTCGTGATGGCTCACAAAACATGCCAGAAGAATTTTTTATGTACAGATTTTTTAGAGGGTTTGAAGAAGAGGGCAAAGAAAGACTTAAAATTCTACACTCCCCTATTAGCATTATGAATGCTGCTTACACTGACTTTGATAGAAAGCCAACGTACACCAAGAAGTATGAAGACTTGGAAATACCAGCACCTTGGTCTTACTACGAAGACAATTTACAAGCTGCTAAAAAATTGTCTATTCCAAACCTTGACTTTCCCTACTCAGCATTTGATCTGGTCAAAATAACTGCCTTGCTCAACAACCAGCCTAATTTTGGAACTGGCTTGGAATATGAAAGCTGGCAGGGAGCTTTTCATTTTTACAATGAAGATGGAATGATTCAACTAGACACTTCTTTCAAGTGGGAAGAGATGCTTGCTCAACTTACAGTAACGTCTTCGCCTTGGTCAACACAAGATGTTAATTATTCTTGTACTGATTGGTACTCAGAGTCATTCAACATACCTCATGAGTTTCTTGGGAAAGATCCTTACCAGTATTCTGATGAAGAGATTAAAAGGTTTCAGGACACCAGAAGAACAACTGAGTATGAGTTTAGTGGCATTCTGACTCCTACCTTTGCAGTGTTAGCCATGAATAACTTTGACTGGATTGTTAAAGATCCAGTTGCAAGGAAAGGTAAGGTCAAGAACCTGAGTCACAGGTTGCAGCCAAGGAATCGTCACTACACGCTTGAGATCAAGCTGCCCAAGGAGAAGCAACTGATCGAGGGTGTACAACCTGATAGAACTCGCAAGTTTGGTACTGCGCTGCATGAAGTTCAGGGTCACAACAGACATTATCGTGATGATCGTGGCGTGGTGTATAAAACAATCTGGGTAAAGCCACACGAACGAGGTGATAAAAAATTTGGTATCGTGACAAAAGATTATGTCCTGACCAAAGACAAGAAAGAAGACTAGTTGAAGATATCCACGTTGTTGGTGTCCAGCTCTTCTTTTGCTTCATCCATTTTTGCTAGGAACGCTGCGCCAACACCAATAGGTATTCCATACTGCTTGGTGATTTCAATTAACCTTGGATCAAATATTACAAAGTTTTTTGACGATCCATCTTTGCGCCTTGTAAACCCATCTGCGTATTTGATGCCATCAATACCAACTTCATCCCTTAGTCTTTCAGAAAAAGCTTTTGCTTTTTCTGGGCTTGATCCATAGCCTGTTATTGCTTCATAAAAATCACCACCAGTGCCTGAGACTTTTTTGTCCACGTCTGTCAAGCGTAGACGATCAAAAACAATTTCTGGATCTCCATACTCTTTTTCCAAAAACGCTTCAATTTTTTTCAACACTTCTGGCTGATTCATTAAAGGTTCGTCCCAGTCCAGCAGCTTGTCTTTGTTCACTGCTAAATCGACTTCGTAGGTTTTTGCTTCCCCTTCTTTCATCTCAATCTTAGGGGCCAGCCTTTCATTAAACATTTCTTTTTGCCTTGGATTTAAATAATCCATCACAATGTCTAGCTGAGTGTCATTTTCAATTTGAGACAGATTGCCAAGAATGATATCCATGTCAGCAGTATCTAAAAATACCTCTTCTGTCAGATCAGTAATCCTTTGAATTTCATCATCAGGTAAGCCAGCCCCCATCCTAAGCTTATCCTGAAGCCTGAATATTAATTCAATGTCAGGATTGTCCTTCATGTTTTCTTGAATTAACTCATCAACAACGTCACTGGCTTCATCATAAACATCAGTGCCAGAATCTAGGTATTGATCCAAAATATCGTCTTTTTCAAACCTGATCCTTTCAGCACCCTCTTCCATCAAATCACTGTAAAGCTCTGAAAATTTGTTTCTGTTATCAATGTCATAAACCTGATCAACTTTTTTGTCGTTTATGTGAAGACCACCAGACTGTCCCTCAAATGCTTCACGATAATATTTTGCTACTTCAGGATTCTCTGCAAAGTACAATCCCCAGCCATAGGCTTGCGCTCCTTCTCCAGTTCCAATCTTTTCTAAAAGAAACTTATTAAAATCATAAGGAGAAGAATGAAACGCTTTCACTGGCTCATCAGCAGCAGTCAACGACTTCAGCCCTGCCCTTCCAGCAGCACTCACGCCTTTTAACGCTGGGCCAGCAACTACACCAGCCACTGGAATCCCATACGCTAGATCGCCCAATGCGCCTACACCCTGCAACGCTGACTCAAGATAATTTCCTCGCGCCAAATTTTCAGCAAGGGTTCCTTGCAGTTCGCCTGAGTAGAACTCGCTAGGATCAGCCTCTGAGGAGGGCATAGCAGGGGTTCCACGTGAAACGTCGAGCAGACCAGTCCCCGGTGCAAGCTGTGATGCAAACCACGCTGCTTGGGCTGGTGTGAATAAATTTTCAGACTCTGGCCTACCCTGAAGCTCTCTAATGTCTCCAGAGATAGATCCACCAAGGCTGTAGCCTTTGATGTCGTTTTCAAAAATGTCTATGTCATCGTATTTCATACGGGCCAGTTCAAGTCAATGTCATAGGAGTCCCAACGTTTTTCCAGTATAGCGATCCACGTTTCAAAATCCACTACGCATGTGAGGTTGTTGTCCCTTGGATATTCTGCGCTGATAGCGTACAGGGGCAAGCACACGCGCACTGGTTTGTGGTTGAACTTGTAAATTAGTACTGGGATCTCGTTGTGTTCAGCAGATTCGCAGACTTGCTTGTGCCATTCTGGTTTCCACCACCAGCCATCTTTATAGTGCTTGCACTCGACAGAATGATGGGGGATCTGAATATCAGCCAGATTAGATTTCTGATATTGATCTAAATTTCTTTTGCACGAAAAATTTATGTCATGGGACTCAAAGAACTCATTTAATCGTTTTACGATATCGCGCTCGAATGTCGCCCCTTTTGTTCTGGAAGTTTTTGACATGGAAAAGCATTCTAATCCAGATTGAAAAAAAGACAAATCGTGATATGGTTGCCTTGTCCCTTGAAGCCACCCCTAGTGGCCCTTGGCTGTGACAGAAACACGTTACCTCAATAATCTCTCTTTCTGTCACAGCCCTTTCTCAAACAAGCCATTGAATAAAATGGATTTTGAATGTACTCAACTAACTTGTACGCGCATCGCCATGCGTGTCTTCGGCACAGGGGGTGTACCCCTCGAAAAAATTAGGCCGCGCTCAGAAAAAAACTGACTTCATAGGGTTCCTTTATAAATCAATGACTTACAAGCAATTGTTAATGCTAAGTCTAGCTTTAGATCCAAGCCCAGTTTTTCGAGGTGACCATTGTGAGCACAAAGCTACACATTACAATACATCGACTCGCTCAGGTTTCTCCTTGCAAATCAATGACTTACAGCATTTTTCTCGAATTATTCTATTTTTGGGGCGTTTCTGGGAGAGCGGGCCTTGCGCTTAGTTTATTCTACTAAAAATCGTTGTCCAATAACTCTGGCGAGTTAGCACCCAACAGCTTACCTAAACGCTGCTTGATGTCATCCTTGTTCATCCCATCAATGTTAGCGTTAATGTTCAGGTTCTGACTGCGATTGATTGACAAGCCAGCCAGTTGATTGAGTTCTTTTATGGCAGCGACTGAGCTGGCAAAGTGTCCAGCCTCGAATGCCTCCTCCGCTATCTTCCACAACATTGAGCCAGTTTTCTGAGGTGTGATCGCATACTTGTCTGCAAGCTCATCCTGTTTAAATCTGATCGCCTTCGTGACCTTTGGGAAATCTCTGCCATTGAGCATCTTACTGGCAGCGTTAGCTGGGAACTCGAACCCAGCCCTTCTTGCTGCTTCTGTCTGAGCACACGCTCCTTCAGTGTAATGCCACACGAAAGCTGATTGCATTTTGGTCAGACCAAATTCAGGATCTGGATCGAACTGATCTGGTACGCTGACTAGCTTGGTTCTTTCTTTCTTTGGTCTTCCTGCCATTTACTTTGCATCCACTTCACAAAAACTTCTTTCGCTGTCTCTCGATCATAAACTGGATCGTTGTGGTACATTCTCTCATCACTATTGATCACATACCACCTTTCAAAATTATCTTCAAAATCCAGCTCGCTGTTATAACTAAACTTTTCCATCCAACCTCCAAGTGTACAGTGTACAGGGTAGGGTTCTCTTAACTCTCTAATAGTATATTCATAACCAGTTCATGTGGTCTATTACTGCTTTAGCTCTTTATATTAAATATATATATATTATATATACCTATACACTATAATAGTAATAAGACCATATAAATCAACAACTTAGGTCAAGTGTATATCAAGGGTACAACAGTGCATTTAAAACATGCAATGTATCAATAATCCCAATCTTTACCACTTCTTGTGTAATCTTCTGCATCTTTCTCCAAAGGCTTGTAATCGAGGTCATACACTTTCTTTCCATTAGATCTTCGAGGCTCAATGCCATATTCACTCAGCACTCTCGCAGCATCCTTGAAGTCAGGAATGCGTGGTGCTTTGATTCCCAGATCTCTCAGCAACTGAGTCATCTGCACAGGCTCAGTGTTATACGAATTAAAGTTGACTCGCTCTAAAATTAGATCCTCCACACTGCTCTGCGTCCTGTATGTCTCGTTGCTCTCTTGCAATAGCTCTCTCTCATCAGGGGAGAGAAACCAGTTCTTCTGCCCCTCGCTGTACAGTGTCGTTCTGATCTCTGCCCACAACTGCTGCATGTCGATTCTGTGAGTGAAGTCTATGCTGGTCACAGGTATCACCCAGAATCTTCGATTACCACTGCTATCAATCAGGAACTCCCTAGCATTCACAGACGCATAGAAAGCTGTGCGCCTTTGGTATCGTGTGTTCGCCCTGTCGTAAGGCAACCTGAACTCATCAGTCTTTGAGGTGATGAATGCCTTCAACTGGTCAAGGTCAGCCTTCTTGAATGTAGACTCCACTTCACCCAGCTCCACGATCCAATGCGACACAGCGCGTTTAACGCTGTCTTTGTCTGAGGGGTTCAGCATAGCACCCTCCAATAGCCACCCACTCTCATAGTCACACAGACGCTTGAACCACAACGTTTTGCCCAACCCCTGTGCGCCCTGAAAAAGCAGAATACCTTCGAGTTCAACGCCATTGGGTTCAAACGCTGCTGCCACGCAACTGATCAGCCACTTCTTCATCAGGATCTCTTTGAGCTTGTTTGAGCCATTGGTCTGGATTGTGTCCAGAAACTCTTGCAGTCTGGATCTTCCATCCCAAGGTCTACTATCAATCCATTCTTTGACTGGGTTGTATGGTTCAGCCAGCAGTTTCAGGTAATCCCTCACCTTGGTGTGAGGTATGCCCAGATTGATACACCTGTTTTCGATCTCGATCAGCGCACTCTCATCACGCATGTCTGAAATGAAATTGGTATCAGGTATGTCGTACTCCATCATCTTTTTAATCACGTTGTACCTGACTTGGATGTTCTGGGTCAGCAGCACACCATTCACGTTCTCTTTGTTGTTAATGTATCTGCCCTTGCTGTTCTGAACCCAGTCATACTCCATTGGCAGATCCAGATTCTTTGTAGCGACAATGACCTCACCCTCTAACGCTTCCACCTTGTGGTCGTTGTAGTCACCAGCCAACTCTGGCATGACGATCTCCCACTCTCCTCCCTTGCTCCTGATAAACTCAGCAGCCTTTCTTGCTTCACGTTCACCAGTTTGTGAGTCCTCATCATTGTCAGCAAGGAACACATGCTTCTTATTTGCGAAGTGCTCCCACATTGTCTCAGCAACCTTGATCAGATTGTTGGCACTAAAGCAAACAATGACCGGCGTACTATGGTCAGCGTAATAGGATGCAGCAGTCGCATAACCTTCAGCGTATGTTATCTTGTCACTGTGCTTGAGAATCTCCCTGCCCAGTATGAAGAAAGAGCCAGACTTGTTTGATCCCTTGGTTGTCTTCTTTGATCCATCCTTGTAGATGCGCTCGATGCCCACTACTTCCAGCTTATCGTCATACATGGGTATGTACAGAGTGCCTTGGCTGTTCTGCCTGAGTCCATAACTTAGCACGTTCTTCTTTTCAAGATAGGGATGCACTTCACAATCGCTTGCAGCTTCCCACAATGTCTTGGCCTTCTCTGCCCCATCCTCAAGTGCAATGGCTCGATCAATCTCTGCCTGTCTGGCAAGCTGTTCGATTTCTTGTTTCTGCTCTGGGGTCAGCGCATGGTGTTGCTGATTCTCAGGTCGCCATACTGCTGTTGGATCACTCTGGCTAATTCTGTAATCACCCATCATGCCAAATGGCACAGACTGATCTAAGTAAAAAACATACCACGCCACGTTCTTCCTCACGCCATTCACATTCATGAATGCGTGTCTGATCTGTCCTACTATCAGCCCTTCCTTGGCATCTACCTCAACGCCATTGTCTTGCAGAAAGTTCAGGAAACTGGTTTTATAGTCCTGCTGCATTGGACGCTCAAATTTCTTTCCATCCTTTGGTGGTAGTTTTAACCCCATTATTGACCCTTGCTTTTATTTATAGGAAAATGTACCATACTGCAAATTCCTATAATGTTCAACACAAGGAGGTAACAATGGGATTAAATCTAGGTGAAGCAGGTGGCACTGGTGGAGGAGGCTACGAGCTGATTCCAGCAGGAGATCATAAGGGCGTTTTGTACATGTATGCAGAGGTAGGTCATCACATGGAATCTTACAAGGATGAGCCAGAGCGTAAAGTGTGGCCCATTTTTTTCTTCTGGGAGTTTCCAGAACTGCGAACAGACGATGATCGCCCTATGTCGATGATGAAGCGTTACAACTTCTCGATGCACGAAAAGAGTTCTTTGAGGGCAGACCTACAATTCTGGCGTGGCAAGAAATATAAAGAGGAAGAGCTGAAAGACTTTGACCTCGACAACCTGCTAGGCAGACCAGCCATTATTACTGTTGAGCACTACGCTAAACAGGATGGCAGTGAGGGTGCGAAGATCACCAGCCTTGAGAAGCCAGAAGATGGATTGGATGTTGTGCCAACACATAACAAGACTCAATCTTTTGTTCTTCGTGAATACCTGAAAGAGTGGCAGACTGATGACAATGGTAACAGTTTGTCAGACACAGGCTCGAAAGAGATGTGTGACATCTTGGAAGATCTGCCAGAGTTTGTAGCCAACCTCATCGATACTTCGATGGAGAAGGTTGCACTCATGGAGAAGGTAGATCGAGACAGAAACCAAAGATCGCAAGGAGGATCATCAGGCTTGGATAGCTTCTCTGACTCAACAGTAGTTGAGGAAGAAAAGGATCACGCTGATGACATACCCTTTTAGCCAGAAGTATTTGCGAGGTATGCAATTCTTAGCGCAACGAAAAAGAATTCCACCAGCATAGGCATGGGGAGCAGGGGCTTCATGGGCCAAGATTGATTGGGATAGGTGGATGGACAGTTCTCACCTCATTACTGTCCGATTGTTGAGATCCCAATCTATCATCCCCTGCAACAAACAAAGACCAAAGGGTACTCGCCCTTCGGGACTGGCCTAGCCCCCCAGTGGTCGCAAAGGGCTACTCGATTAAGGAGCAAACTATGAGCAAGACGAAAACAGAACAAAGTAAAGAGCTTGACGATCAGGTCGAAAAGTTCTTGAAGCAAGGTGGCGAGATAAAACAATTAGACACACACGAATCCAAGATGAAGAATTACACGCTGTCGAATAAATTTTTTGCCAAGACCAATTACCACATGTTTAAAAAGAAATGAGAAGATTCAATTTATTGTTCAATGGGATTGAGTACGTTCAGGACTCGAAAGACAAAAAGAAATATCACAAGCCCGGTGGTGGCACAGTCACACAACACGATTTGTATGAGTTGGCAGATAAAAACAATTTAGACCTGCCCAAAAGAATTCAACGTAATGAGTAAATGAAATGGTAGAAAAAAGAAAACGTGGAAGGCCAAAGAAGATTCAGGCTGATCCAGTCAACTCACCCCCACACTACAAAGATGGAGACATCGAGTGCATTGACGCAATGGTCGCTGCCTTTGGGATTGAAGCTGTGCAGAACTATGCCAAGCTCAATGCTTTCAAGTATTTGTGGAGAGCAGGAAAGAAAGATGGGGTTCAGGCAACAGATTTGGCGAAGAGTGCTTGGTACTCAAAGTTTGCGAGTGGTGATGATCCAAGAAAAAATTAGTGAGGTAACAGATATGATCAGACGATGGGGAGACAACCCAGTGGTTGCAAGGTACACAATCCACGCGCTCATTGGATCGTTTGTGTTAGGGTTTTTGTTGGGGGTGCTGTTATGAATTTTGAAGTAGGGGTTTACGATGACATACCTTATGAAGTTTATCAGGAGATTGAGGCGTATCGATCTCATGACCTGACCACTGTGATCAGATGTCCATACACTTGGAAGAACCAGACTTTCAATGACTCACCAGCTTTGTTGGAAGGCAGGGTTCAGCACACTGTCTTTCTTGAGCACCACAACTTTGATAAAGAGTTTGTGATTGAGCCAAGCGTTGACAAGCGAACCAAAGTTGGCAAGGCAGAGTATCAGGAGTTTTTAGAGACAGTGGGTGATAGAACCCCCATCAAGGAAGACCTGTACAACACTTGCATGGATAGGCGTGAGGTTGTGTCAGAGTATTTACCCAAGGATAGCGACAGGGTTGAGCTGACTTGTTTGTTCTACTGGTATGACCATCCCTTCAAGATTCGTATGGATCTGTACGATGGCGAAAACATCTGGGACTTGAAGACTGCAAGGGACGCATCCCCAAGAGGATTCAGAAGAGCAGTCAACAACTTCAACTATTACATGCAAGCATCTTTGTATTTGGATGGAGCCAGAGCAGTGGGGCTTCAGGCAGATAAGTTTTATTTCTTGGCTCAAGAGAAACTGCATCCTTACCCATACGCTGTGTACATGTTGTCAGACGAAGCTGCTGAATATGGCAGAGCGCGTAACGAGCAAGCGTTTAAAACCTTGTTGAATTGCAAGGACTTCGATTCTTATCAGCCATACAACATTTCAGGGGTTCAAGAGATCACAGTTGATGACTTGTACTGATGATAAGAAATAAGTTTTATTACAACCCATTACCTGAAGAGCTTGAGATTGGAGAAAGCGAAATAGATGGGCATGGTATTTTTGCAACTACAGAAATCGAGGAAGGTCATGACTTGGGGCCAACCCATATCAAGATGCCAATCTATAGTGGTTTTGTGAGAACACCATTGGGTGGATACATCAATCACGATGAGGAACCTAATTGTTATTTGAGCGTTAACTTTGAGTGGGACGATTACAAAATTTTTCACCTGTTTACCAGAAGAAAAATATTAGAGGGTGAAGAGCTTCTTCTCGATTACGATGAATGAGGAAGAGTTATACGAGCAGAAGAAATATTACGCTGCTCGATTTGCTTGGAGGAAGAGAGGCCAAAGAACGCCAAACAAAAAAAGATCGTGGGAGTATTGGTTTGAAGATATGTTTGGTGAGAACCTGAACGATTACGCGAGGCGTAAGGCAAAGGACAAAGCTAACAAGTAAATTCAACTATCATCAAACATAACTAGAACCCACCTCAACAAGAATGTCCCTGATCAGCCATTTGTCCAGATCGTCACCAGTCAGAGGAACTTCAGGTTTAGCCAACCGCCGTATTTCAATCGCCAGTTGTATTTCAAACTTGCTTGCACCAATGTCATGCTCACCCTCTGGCCCAAACATGTCATAACAGGCTTGAACCAGATCCTTGTCAGTCTCCACTTTGCCATAGGGATATGGCAGACTTTTGTTAATTTGCATGTCTAATCTTTTCTCGCACAGGATTTGAATAATCAGGGTACTTAGGGTCATTCCACCATTCGTACTCAGCAAAGATTGATTTCCCCAAAGAGAATAGGGTTGATTCATTCAATCCAGCAAGCCCCCAGTCTTTTGCCCAGTCAGCCAAAAACTCTCTGGGAGTTTCGTCTTCGACTCCTAGCTCTTCCATGTACTCTTTTATTACATCCATTTTGATGTTTGCAGTAAACTTAATTGCGACTTTCATTAGGCTGGCACTCCTTTTTTTTCATTTAAGTAAGCCACCAACTTTGCCTTGTCACTATAATAGCGGCTCTTCACAGATTTGATACCACCATTCTTTTTGCTGGTATCACTTTGCTTTCTCTGGTGAAAGGAGTTGGCTTTGTGAAGCTCACCTCTTTCAAAAAACTTGTAGTCACTTGAGCCATTTCGATAAGCAACTTCAACACAGATATTTTTCATACGATTTCCTTCAAGTTTTGTTTTGCGTTTTTGCGAGTCCCTTTGTTGGCAACTCGCTTCAGTTTCTTTGCAGCCCTGCCATACGATCCAGCAATTCTGCGTCCCAGTTTTTTGTCAGGCATCAAGCAACCTCAATGTTGTTGTCTAAAGTAATCGCGTCTTCCTTGCTCAAGGTAATCGTAGGGCCATCCTTTTTAATTATCTTCTGAAGCAAGTTGTACTCTCTAGTGAACACCCTAACTTCTTTGCAAGTGTCAATCTCAGCCATTTGCTCTTTAGCGTACGCAACTGCGTCTTTCTTGTAGTAAAAGTAAACAGGCTGATAATGATATTGTTCGTCACCAAACCTGCCAGCGACACAATCAATAGAAACACAACCTTTGTTGTAATAGTTCACACACCAGTCAGAACAGTTGCTGCCCTCCAAATAGTAAACTTCGATTCGCGCAACCTCTGTGCTTGTATCAAATTCAGTCTTTGGGATTTTAGAAATTATTTTCAAAACGTTCTCCTCAATTTCAAATACAGTTTACGCTATTATCGTGTCGTTGTCCAGAACTTTATAAAGAAATGTAAGTCTTACCATTTCCAT
>MDSY01008832.1_pt1 | contig 17341 bp, 17 predicted proteins | sample 811131 | NCBI WGS metagenome assembly MDSY01 (sample SAMN05326643, study PRJNA326480) | marine metagenome | isolation source: seawater | place: Atlantic Ocean: South West | collected 2010
GTTACAGTGGAAGTTACAAACCAAGCGGCGACAATTCCGGCCCCAACACCCTCAGCGATGCCGACCGCGTCCGCTCCAAACTCGGCCGCCCAATACGCGACGAGCCCACAATCAATCTCGCAGGTATCGGGACCGACTTACCAACAGACAGCTCCGGCTCCAACCTACCAGCAGGCTCCGGCCCAGCAGGGTTCGGCGGCACAGGGCAATCCATGGCAGGCCGCGTTCCAGGCTCTAAGCCAGTCCCTGAATACGCCAAGTCAATCCCAGGCCCCGGTACAATACTCGGCTTACCAGACACCAACGCCTCAGGCCAATACCCCAGCAGCTTGGGCTTCTCAAACACAACAGCAGCAAGCCCAGTATTCGGCAGCCCCGACATATCAGCCCCAAGCTTCAACCCAAGCCTTCTCGCGGGATCAGGTCAAAAGCCTGGTAACGAAGGCGCACCAGCAAGGAGCAAGCCAGGCTCAAGACGGGTATCTAAGTCAGGTAAGCAACGAAAGTCTTGAAGTTCTTCAACACTTCGGAGCTGAAGCCCCCAATCTTCTAAATAAGTACGCATGTGCTGTTGAAGATGCACTTGTCCAACAAGTCAAGCAGGGTCAACAAATGGGCACCATGCTCAGAGCAGCTGGTGAAGAAAGGCAGGCAATGAATCTGATTCTCACTCATCCAGACGTTCTTGCTGATTACGTGAATGGATTCTATGGTCCTAAAGGTCCTTATCCAACGCCTACAAGAGAAGAACAGGCTCAAATGAAGAAGCAGCGTGCTCAGCAGAATTTTGCTAAAGAAATTAGGTATCAGGAAAAGAATAGAAGTGTTCCTCCTAACTTCCAAAGACCTCAGATGGCAATGCCTACCCCAGGTCGTTCACAAGGAGCACAAGCTAGAACAGATAATTTCTGGAATAGCTTTAGCCAAATAATGGATCAGAGTCCTGAAAATGCATGGCAATACTTATCTTCAGCTCCGCAAGGCGCTTTACAAAGTAAGTTGCTTGTAAATGATATGTGATTAAACTTAGGGGCTGAGTATTCAGTCCCTTAGTATATTATTATTATTATTATTAATCACGTTTTAATTGAAATGGCCAATCAAAATCCTAGAAACATTACTCAGAATTACTTAGCCGGTTCAGCCGGACAGTTAGGCATGAGGACAGGCCCTAGAACTTCTAACATGAATGACGGTTCACCGATAACAAACCCAGCAGGGAATAATCAACCTTATACAAATGCAGCATTAGCATCTAGTGATAATGCAGTTAAGGCTGGAATGACTCGTGCTGGTCAAGCGACACAAGCAATCAACAGCACTACTTTAAAGATCACTGAGAATAATAGGCGGACTGCTGAGCAAATAAAGTATGCCAATGATTACATGGCTTTGATATTGACAAGTACAGCTCCTGATGTTCAAGGGCTTGCCTTAAATAGCATGGGTAAAACAGTTGAAAAGGCTAATTTACTCAATGCATCAAGAGGTAATCCAGAACTAGGCACAGTTACTAATGATGCTGATACTTACTACAACGTCGATACTCAGCTATATATTTAGAAGTTGTACAATTAAATAAGTATAGTCTTTAATATCGTGCATTTTGCAGGAAAGCTGGTAGAAGATCCAGAATTATTTGAAGCTATGTGGCAACATCTGAAATCAGATGGTGTGCCAAGTGAAGCTGCAAACATGATTACAGCTGAAATGTTCCATCATGGAACAGATGTAGATTCCTCTGTAGAACGATTTATGAGGTTATGGGAGAACTATAAATCAAAAGGATATGAAGAGCACGCTGCTCAAGCAATGGCTGTTGAGACAATGGAAGGTAAGCAAAAAGAGCCCAAAGAAAGTCTAAGATTTGCAAGATGTGTTGGAGAAGTAGTAGAGGGAGGATGTAGTCCAGAAAGTGCAATTATGGATTGCTTAAACATGCGTGAGATGCTAGAGTAATTACAGATAAAGATAATAATATGCCGCAACAAAAAGCATCAGGAGATTCCGTACGTTCATACTTACGGGATATTGGAAGAGTACCTTTGTTAGAGCATGATGAGGAAATACTCTTAGGGCGTCAAGTACAAAGAATGATGGAATTAGAAGATACACGTAATGCATGTGAATCTTGTGATGGCGTCAAACTAACAGACAAAGAATTAGCTAAAGAGCTAAGCATTGATTACAAAGACCTACGAAGAGAGTTACGCGATGGTGCTAAAGCAAAAGAGAAGATGGTCACGGCAAACCTCCGTTTGGTGGTCTCAGTGGCCAAAAAGTACACCAAAAGGAACATGGAATTGCTTGACATCATCCAGGAAGGAACCATTGGGCTGGTCCGTGGTGTGGAAAAGTTTGACCCTGGTCGTGGGTATAAGTTTAGTACCTATGCTTATTGGTGGATTCGTCAAGGGATCACTCGTGCCATTGCGGAGAAATCCCGTGCAATACGATTACCGATCCATGTAACTGAAAACTTAAATCGATTGAAGAAGGCTCAAAGAGAGTTGTCACAAATTAATGGAAAAATTCCAGACGTATTTCAACTTTCAGAAGAGCTTAATTTAAAAGTAGATGACATTAAAGATTTAATGTGTAAAGCTCGTCAGCCTACATCTTTGGAAATTAAAATTGGAGAAAATCGAGACACTTGCTTAATAGATCTATTAGAAGATGAAAGCCAATCACCGGAAAGTTTACTTGAAAAATTGTACATCAAAGAAGATATAAAAAACATGATAGATGATCTTCCAGAAATGCAAAGTGCAGTTGTAAGGATGCGGTATGGAATTGGAGAAGATGTCTTAGAACCAATGTCAATGACTGCGATTGGTCAGATACTTAACATGAGTAGGGATCGTGTAAGGACATTAGAAACTAAAGCTCTAAAAACTCTTAGAAGTAGAAGTGAAATGATTGATAATTACTTGTAATCTACAATAGAAGTAAGGACGGTGTAGAGATTATGGATGTCACTGAAAAGGTATTAAATGATACTATTAGCTACGGTTCAAGTGGAAGCACACAACAAGAATATGTAAGTGTTTCTAAGTCTTTAAATTTCAGTAAGGGCTCTTCGCTTCAATCAGCAGCACAGGAAAGTGTTACTTGTGCCGGTTATTCTGTAACTTATTCAGATAGTATTGGTTTATTCGGAGCAGAAAATAGGTTCATTAAATTCAATATCGACATTGTCGATACTTATATTGACTATAAAGGAGAAGATGGATGGGATCCCATGTCATTAACATACGAAGATAACTCTACTGTAAATGGTTATGACCCAGTGATATATGATACAACTTTAGATTTAGGAATAGTAAATGATTACCATCCAGCAATAATAGTATCATCTATTCCTAGATATGCTGATGGATACGTAGGGATAAATCTTGAGAATCTTAAAACAAATAATAAGTATATAGACTCTCGTTTAGATGTTAGATTATATAATCGTGATAAACAAGAGCATCCGTTTGATAAAATGTACGTTAATTATAAAGATGAGTTTTATATAGGAGTGCATGCTAGAGATACAAAACGCTTGCCTTATAACATCAAATGTACAGTAGGTACAGATATATTATCATTTAAAGAAATGACACCAGATCAACGCATGAAAGTTGTTAAATCTAATTATACTTATTCCCCTGTCTTTAAAGTAGGTATAGATTAAGATGATTTCACTGTTACAGAGATAGACGCAGTCTTAGGCGAGTCACTAGCAGTTTCACTAGAAACAGATACCTTTATAGTGTATGTACCAGCTTTGGAAAATGTAATTTTATTTTCATCTATTTTTGCATTTTTATCGGTGACTGATAATGTACTTACGTTATCAGTTGAATCACCAGTAGCTGTTACGGTATAGGAAGCTGTAGACGATTTACTCATATTAATAATACCTTTACCACTGAGAAGTACGTCACCAATTTTCGAGTCTTTAGGTAAAGTACCAACAGAGATGCAAGTCACTACTCCACGAGGACTACTTGGGAAAACATAATCATTAATAAGAGCGGAAGGGATCAGATTGTTTTCTGGAAATAGACCCGCTCTTTCTAGACCAAAAAAGTCACTTAATTCAAGATTGCCTTTCCCGTCATGTTTAATACGTAATCTAGAACCTGCCGGATCAGCAACAACTAGACTTAATTTAGTTCCTTCATCTGTAGTTATAGCAAACACTGATGAGGGTACACATACTTTCCCTAGACCAGATCCCCACCATTTAGTAACTCGTTGGGCTATTTTACCTGAAGTGAGAGTTATACTATCACCTTCTTCACGAATAGCTTGACCGAATCCCTTTAAATAGATGCTATCAGACATTACTAACGATACAAATAGATATAACTATTCTACGTCATTTTGACTCGCTTAGCCCATCGAAGATTTGTCCAATGACAATTAGAATTATCATTGTCTATATGCTCAATAATTGTAGACCCTTTATTAGTTCCATATGGTGTTGTAGGAGAAGGTAGAAAGGCTAGTGCAACAAGTTTATGGACACAGACGTATATAGGTTTACGTCTGCCAATACGTTGCGTCAGTGTAACCATGGGGTATCCAGCTTTGTGGAATTTATACTTAAGTAATCGTTCAGTGTTCCCTTTCGTACTCTTAACTTCACCTTCTTTACTGATGTAATATTCAATACAGCATTCAAAACCAGGGATAGTATGAATAGGAACCCACTCACTTGTATCAATAAACTTTTCCATATATTCTCGGGAAAAGGTTTTATAACTAGATTATAATTACTATCATCGATATATGTGGGCAAGTTAATGTCCATATTTGTAAACCTTGTAGCTATATGGAGCATTAAATCCTATGTGGATTGATAATGATTTTCCGAAGCTCCTTGGTGCAGAACTATACAGGCCACACCCTGCTTACATCATTGAGATGGCAGTAGAGCCAGTAGTTGTACATGATTTCTCTAAGCAGCCCGGCCAAACCGTGCAGCTGGATCGTTACCGCTTCTGGGGAGCCCCTGGCACTAAGGACTCACGCGAGAGGACTGCTGATCAAACTCTTGGTACAGCTAGCGCTCGCAATATCGTCAAAGACAAAGTGTTGGTCACATTACGTGAATACACTGGTCCTGCCGATACAAAAGATGTTGACCAGCCTTCAACCTTTAAGGTTGCTCGTGAAACCCTCATCACCGCTCAGAGACTACTGCTAGATACTGGTAACTTAAACGTATTCCACCAGTCAATTGGTAGCCTCACCCTGCTTGACGATTATCGCCGCTGGCGTGATCGCGTCTTTGCAGACGAACTGATGAAAGGTGACGACGGTAGCCAAGCAAGTGGTAGCCAAGGTGGATACTACTATCCAGGCGGTAAAGCTCGTGGCAGCCTTACTGGCTACACAGCTGCAACAGCTAAATTCAATGTTATTGACGACCTGCTTGCAGTTGTCAAAGACATGAGAAAGCGCAACGTTCCTACATTTGCTGACGGTTATTACCGTTGTATTGTAGATCCAACTGCAATGTTGCATCTCCGTCAAGACTCGTCCTTCAGAGAAATTGCACGCTATCCCGGTCAGGGAATGGTAAATCCCATGATGCCGAACCAGGCACCAAGTGCAATTAACTATATGGGTAATGGCCCTGCTTATGGTCAAGCCGGTTTCGTTGCTGGTCAGCCAGTAATGCCTACAGGCTTCCTGTTTGAAGGTGTTCGTTGGTTTGAATCTACAAACCTTCCTGAAAAGGACGCTCTTGCAACAATTGACAATAATCAGAATACTTATGTAGCAGCTCCCATGATTTTCTTTGGTCCACAAGCTGTAGGCGTAGGCATTGGTGGCAACAACGCTCAGATTCTCCTTAATAACAACGATGACTTTAGTCGTTTCATTATTATGATCTGGTCCTTGTTTGCTGGTTTTGAAATCCTTAATAAGGACTTCATTACTGTTGCTTACTCCCTTACAGATGTTCTGGCTTAATAGGAGGTAACTGATATGTCTATTATTTATCCTGGTAATTTTGTAGCCCGACTGAATGCCTATAAGGCACAAGGTGTCGAGGCATTCCCCGGTGTTGATTTCTACTCTGTAATTGGTGTAGCTTACATCACTGGAGACCAGCAGCCTAATGATGTAATAACCCTTAAGGTACCTTCACCTGATCTTCGTCAAGATGACAAGCCTCGTCTAGATAAGACTATGACTGTACCTAAAGGTGCTTTGATCTATAGATCTGCAATCAACGCTGTAAACTGCAAGGCCACCACAGGCACTGCATCTTCTGTCGTATCCCCTGGAACAGGTGCTGCTGCCACACCCCTGGCAGCAAATGTAGGATGCTCACAAACTTCTGCTAATATTGCAGGTGGCGGAGCTTTCACTGTCGGCGCAGCTAGTGACTTTAGGTTGAACACTAATTTAGGTAATGTTTTAGGTAGTGATACAGCAATTACAGCTAAAGTAACAGGTAACGTCTTAAGTAAAGGCGATGATGCAGCTAACCATTCTGTGGTTATTGTTGAAATCGGTTACTTCTTACCTCATGCAGCTCCTGGTCTGGATGATGTTAATTTAAGCTTTATCACTGAAACTGGTTCTTCATGATAAACAATTAAAAACTAAAATAGGCACTCACTACAGAGTGCCTTTTTTATGCTTATAATGATACTAGTAATAGGTTGATTAATATGGCCGAAGAGTCAACAGATCTTTTTCAAGATTCAAAGACAGGTAAATTATTAGAGTTTATAGGTACACATGATAAAGACTTTGCCGCAGTACGCGACTCTGGTGGGGCAATAACTTATGTGAGCCGTGAACGCCTAATACCTTATAGTGCAGAGAAGGGTAGATTAACTAAAGTATCTGCTCCACAGCTTAAACCTCCAGAAGAGGAACAAGCTCCAAAAAGAGTTATTCCAATAGATGAGTTCAGATTAAATATGAATGTAGCTACAGCTGAGCAGATCCAAAAAAGATTGCCAGGTGTTGGTTACGCTACTGCAAAAAAGATTGTGGAATTGCGGATGTCATTATCAGGTGAACGTTTCCATAATTTAAAACAATTAGAGAATATTCCTAGAGTAAATTGGGAACAATTCATAAAAGACGATTTAATCTTTATTGGATAATCAATGTTTCTTAATTAGTTACAATAACAATAGTATTAGCAGTGCTTAATTAGCAATAGGAATGTAACCATGACCGTTGAAGAGGCACTACTATTAAAACTGCAATCTGAAGATGTGAATTCAGAATTAGATCTTATTGCAAATAGTGTAGCAGGAGGAGGCTTAGGCTATACAGCCAGTGCTGGAGGAAATGTCCTAAATAATCAAGCAGATAGATATATAAAAGATCCTATTATGAGAAACCAAGGATTTAGTCCTGTAAGAAGAGCAGGGTTTAGGCCAGCAGGTGTAGCAAGAAATTTAGTAGCCAGTATGTTGGGAGGTTCAGGTGGAGCAGTCCTTGCAGCAACTACTCCTTCTCAAACAGCACAAGCATTAGCCGCACTAAAAACTGGTAATGTAACTCCAGAGCAAGCTAAACATATTGAAGAGGTATATACAGAAATGGTTAGTACATACGGAGGATTAGCATAATGGTTATTGATGACTTTTATAAATCTAAAATTAGATTTCATCTAGGCTATAATTCTGGTTCTCAGCTACCTGCTGGTGATCGGGCACGCTTAGAAGAAGCTATGTCAATGGTTCCAGATGAGTACTGGTTGACTGAGGTGGTATATCAAGTAACAAGATGTGATATTGCATGGAAAGCAAGCGCATTTTTCCCAGACGATTATACAAATGCATCAGGTACAGGTAACTTTAATTTCTCTAGATTAGAGCAAATCTCAGGAGATGTTCAACGTGCAATTGCAACGACTGATCCCTTAAAAGCTGATGCTGATTTTAGAGAAGTATATTTAAGAGAATGCGATCGTTTAGCCGAGACTTTGTATGTAGCAAATTATAGAAGACCTGAAGTAAGAAGGAATGCTTTTATAAGATCAGGCGGTGAGTTTATCATGGCAGTTCCAGGCCCTGCGGATACAGCAGTTGGGTCAAGAATGGAATTAAATAAAACATGGAGATAGGTTAGACTAGATTGAGGATTAAATAAAAACTATGACTATTGGAAGTGGGTGGACTAAAATTACTCATGGTAGGAATAAACCTACTGATGAAGAAGCTGCTTACGTTGCTCAAGGGCAAGATTGGAATCCAAGTATATCTGGAGTAGGCAGACCCAGCCCTATTTATCAGGATTCATCAGAAAATATGTCCATTTCTGATGAAGATTACTCTTCAGAATCTCAAGATTTTCAAAATTCTTCAACAACTGATCCTGAAGTAGATCCAGTTCAGCAAGAACGAATTAATAGAGTTGCAATGATTAAGGACTCCGCTGGCCACACAGCCAATAATCCATCCTCTGTTTATAGCGTGTAATTATGAATTCAAAATCAAGGACTCACAGAAAACCTAAGACAGAAGCTGAAAATAACGGCTTCACGGTGCCTGGTCAAGAAAATCGTACTAAGTTAGCAAAAACTTTGACTGGTTTACCTGGACAAATTGAAGGAAACCCTCTTAATGTAACTAGTACGATGGTTCAGCAATATGGACCAAATAAAACACCATATGGTGATTTTCAAGTAACTACTCCGGCGACTACACCTGTACAGGCTGCTGCTAGATCTCAGATTCCAGAGAATAAGCCAATAGGTGTAAAAAATAATAGGTACGCATATGGAACAATACCACAGCCTCCTAGTGAATATATGAGTCATATGACAGGTATGGCAGCATCCGCAGATGCAGCTAAACGTGGTTTAAATGTTAAAGTACAGCCTTCTCAATTTAATCAAGGCCAGCAGATGAGTGGTATGGGCATGATTGGATCTGCTGCACCAATGACTGGTTCGATACCATTACAAATGCCTATGCAGAGTAGTAATAGTATCCCATTAAATGCTGGTACTCCTGATGTAGCGAAGACAGCTACAGCTATGGACGCTCAACCGAAGAAATCTGGCTTGAATACTAAAACCGGACAACGTCGTTCACAAGCAGCTTAAGGTAAACTACAATGGCTTCAACCGCAACAAACAAACAACCATTATTAATTGATAGCCCCTTACATGTTGTATATAACACAGATAAGGCAATTACAGGCAGTGCTACATTAATTGACATTCAAGGCACTAATACAGCTATCGCTGCAGTCAATGCAATCGGTACTGATGGCTGTATTATTGAAGATATCTATGCACTAAATAGAGGCACCACTGTTTATACCGTGATGCTTTATTTTAGTTCTCAATCTGATTTCTTGAGGACTGATTCAGTATTTATAGGATCATTTAATTCTGATAATGCAGCTACACCAACAAAGAAAGAATGGGAACATATGCCATTTACATTAGCTCCTGTTCCTAATGTAGGCACTGTTTCCAGAAATCAGGCATTATTTGTACCTGGAGGTACATGTCTATGGGTTGCTCGTAAATCAGCAGCTAACGTTACTGATGGTCCTATTGTAGGATTTTCTGGCGGCTGGTATTAATGTCCAAGAAACAGAATGGCTTTGGTAACTTCAAAGTTTCCTCTGTTAAGAACATTGATAAAAGCTTAAAGCCAGGAAAAATAGCTGCTCCAGGTATTTATCCTAGTAATCGAAGATTTGGATCATCAGTAACACGTACTGTGATTCAACAATATGATTTAGATAGTAATTGGACAAAGTGGAGAAAAGGACTAGAGTTTTTCTATAATGCTTATTGGTACACGTTATATAAAACAGATGCTAACGGCGATGTTGTATTAGACGGTAATGGTAATAAAGAAACTGTGCTCGTAGATTCTAAGTTATATCAAGGGACCTCTTATGAAATTGACGTTAAATTTAGTGCATGGAGATTTGCAGCACAAAGCACAGATACAAGTAATCATTATGTTGTTAAACGTACAAATACACAAACACCAAGCTTAGGAACAGTTAATCAAGTTTACAATGATAGCAGCACGACTTATACAGTAGGCTCTAATCCTACAAGAACTATTAGTGGGTCTAGCAATTATGATCATAAAGAAATTTGGGTTAAGTCTATAAATAGTAGTGACCTTCTTTTATACAGCATAGGTGAACGCATTCGTGATAATAGAACAGAGGCTACACTAAAGAATGTACTAAATGATCAGCTACACCCTGCAGTATATATAGGTACAACAACTTCTACAAATAAGTCAACTGTAAAAGTCACAGTACCGTTAAATACAGTATTAGCTACAGATTTTATTATCAATAATAATGGCGATATTCAATCCTTGATTGGGCAGATCGGTAGCTTAGGTGCTTATTCACCAGAGGAAACAATCACTGGTGAAACCTTTACTGACCATAATTATGATTTTGATATTACTTTAGACATAACCAAGACTAATCAAGACTTTCAGATTTTAGAAAATCCATTAAACTTACCTCCAGCAGTATTGGATATCTCTGCTATGGCAAAGCTATATCAGACTTCAGTTGCTAGTTTTGAGTTTAGTCCGACCTATAAATTTAACAAGGAGTATTATCAAAGATTTTTCGGAAATCAGTATTTAACTGCAGATGTGGTCGCAGGAGAATGCAATAAGTATTCATATTCAATAATGCCATTTGTTATTAACTCTGTAATAGCTGTAGGAAGTAACTTAGAAATTACATCGATTCCATTTGAAGCTAATATTAAATTATTTAGTGATACAGCAGATCGTTATCTTATATTTACAGATCATAGCTTTACAAGCAAAACATTAGATACCTATAATGGGGTTGATTATCATACTCCAGGAGATCCATCTAATCCGAATCCATGGTATCGATTAGATACTGATGTAGATCCATGGATGGATGAAGTTTTTACAACAGGTCCTAATCTTACAATTGCAAATGTGTATTGCTGCAGTTGTCCTAATTTTACACATGCAATTATCCGTGTACCAGAGCAGACAGCTGATGAAGGTACAAAAATAAATAATAGACAATATAGATATCCTTTACCAACAGCGATGAGTAAGATTGATTTTCAGAATGAAGGATTAAGTGATGTTGCTGGTATTGTACAAAGCTGGGAATCATTTAAACAACGCACAGGGTTTAAAATGTGTAAGCATACTATTGCAATAATGTTTAATGATAATTTAAAAGTCAAGGAGCCAAATACTTATCCATCATTAGAGACACGTTTAAATTTTGAAGCTAAACTTGAGAAGGATATGGAAGAGAATTGGTCACAAAGGAATAGCTCCTTTAGGCGTACAGGATTTACAAATTTAGAGTTAGTGTATACTTTGTCTGAAGGTTTAAATCTAGATGAAGTTGAAACTGCTTCAGTTTTACTTGAAACCAAGTTTTAATCAATATAAAAACTATGTATGATAGATACAAATAGTTTAATTATAGATTACTATGTTTAGTAAAGAAGCATTTGAAATTCCTTTAGAGACTCAGTTAAAATTACGGGTAATGACGGATGAAATTAATTCATGTGATGATATAAAGAAACTTCGTGAAATATTAATTGAAACAGCGACTTTGGTTACTAGATATCAAGTAATTTTAGAATCAACAATTAAAGAAGTAATTGAACGAGATATGGAGACTTGGTTGGAACAAGAATTTAAATAGCTTATAAAGTCAATTGATACAATATAGACAGGATTTTTATTCCTATCTATAGGGCTTTTTAGCAATGAAATTACGTTTAAAGCGCAGCAATGTTGTAGAAAATGGTGCTCCAAAACCGCCTACCTCAGCTCAAATGGAGTATGGGGAGTTAGCCATTAACTACGATGCAGGAGTTGGTCCTGTAATTTATACAAAAAATGATACAGACGATATTGTAAAAATTTTACCAAAAGTTACAACACTAGTAGTTACTGATAAGGCGTCATCTGCCGTACAAGTTATTGGAGGTAAGCTGAAAACGGAGAATACAGTATCTGGTGATGCTGATGAGATGGTTTCAACAAAGAAGTATGTAGACGATATAAACACCGCTAATCTAGCAAGAACAGTTTTAGATGATGTATCTACGAATCAGCAAATTGCAGGCAAAATAAGTTTAACTACAGCCACAACGTCTAGCGATCCGTTATTAACACTTACAGATCGAACATATGTAGATGCTGGTGATGCCTTAAAAGTTCCTATTGCTGGTGGCATCACAATGGGAGGAGTGCTTGGTTGGTATACATCTCAGACTTTTCCAGCAGCAAAAGTTACAGGTACATTAAATAATTCAAATAGTGGTAACGCAGCTACAGCTACAGCATTAGCTACAGCAAGAACAATTGGTGGTACAAATTTTGACGGAACAGCTAATATTGATATTGCAGAATTAAATGGTCAGGCGGCATCTTACTATCTTAATGCTAGTAATCTAAATGCAGGTACAGTACCCGACTCTCGTCTCCCTAGTGCCAGTACATCAGATGCAGGTATAGTACAATTAACAGCATCAACAAGTAGTAGTTCAACAACTCTTGCGCCAACAGCAGCAGCCTATGCTGCTACTCATACGTTAGCAGCAAACGCATTAAGTAAGACTGATACTAATAATCAAACAATGGCTGGGACTATTTCCTTTAGCGGTAATCAGCAATTACCTGTTGATTATATTACTACAGGAACGTTACCTACAGGAGTTAGTGTATCTAAGTTAAATATTGTTGATGAAACACTTACAGATACTCAGTTTAGTACTGCAGCTGGAGATAGGCTCTCTGGTTCCAAGGTTCAGCAAGCCGGTGCTAATGAAGCAAATTACGGTGTAATCAAACTAACAGATGCAACGACAACAACCTCTTCTGTATTAGGAGCTTCAGCTACAGCAGTTAAGGCTGCTTTCGATAAAGCAGCGCAAATGGCCGTAACAGTTAATGAAAGTGCTCCCGTTACTGATTTAGTACAAGGTCAATTATGGTGGGACAGTAGCACTAATGCAGGTTCATGTTTCATTTACTATGATGACTACTGGGTACCTTTGGTGGCATCCGCTGGATCTCTTGATTATTCAAGAACTGTCCTTAGAGATATAACAACCTTACAAACTATTACCAGTAAGGTACAAGCCGATTCTAATAGTTATACAGTTAGTGGGGATAACGACGGTACACTAACAACAAAAGGATATGTAGACAGTAATTTATCTACAAAATTGTCCACTTCTGGTGGGACAATGACTGGCAATATTAGTTTTGGAGATGAAAAATATGCGATATTTGGTGCGGATAGTGATCTAATTATAGGACATAGAACAACCTCAAACGGCTCTACTTTACAGTTTACTAGTGCGATGACTATTGGCACTTCAAATAAAACATGTGCTAAGTTCTATGATGCAAGCACGGTAGAGTTATACTTTAACAATAATTTAAAAGCAAAAACTGTTTCTGCAGGTTTTAATGTTACAGGTAATTTAGGTATAGGTGATACTGCACCTAGTTTTAAATTAGTTGTTAAAGGGCAGTCAAGGTTCGGTAATACTGATAATATTTCTCCGAATTCAGTAGGAAACGGTCATATAATGATCGCAGCTCAAAGTTATACAGGCTACGTAACTTGTGATAATAATGCAATCTATCTTGGTCATAATAGCGCAACATCAGGTTTAGGTTTACAGACTAATGAAACCAATAGATTATTTATTAGTAGTAGTGGAAATGTTGGTATTGGTACAGGAAGTAGTGCTCCAAGCTCCTTACTACATCTAAAGGGGGGATTGCCAGTATTACAGTTTACTATAACTGGAGGTTCCACTGAAAGTGGGTGGTCTAAGTTGAGTATGGAAGCAGAGTCCAGTCCAAATTTAAATAAATCTATTTGGGAATGTAATGGATCTGAGGCTTATGGGCACTTCGTTATGCGCCAAAGCAGTGGAGGAGGAGCCACAAGGGATGTATTAACTATAGATAATTCTGGTGATATAGAAGTACCTCAAGGTGATATAAAAGTAACTACAGGTGATATAAAATTAGGAGCAGTTAATTTATCAAATGGTAGTGCTTCGGGAGTAGAAGTTTCAGATGGTGGAATCATGGTACTTCAAGTTCCAGCTTTTCCAATTTTTCCAGTTATTAGAGCTTTTTCCTCGACCGATCAGACATTCACCGTATGGTCAGACGGAAAAATTAAGGGCATGAGAGAAGAGCTTTACGGGACAAGTACTGCTGGATACGATCTTTTAATAATAAAGTCAGGACCTACTGGATCTGATACTACTACTAAATTAATTCAGTTTGCTAATTTTGCTGGTACTGAAGTAGGGAAAATTACACGCAATGGCGCTGCAGCAGTTAGCTATACGACTACATCTGATTATAGACTTAAGGAAAAAGTATCAACACTTTCAGATGGAATTATTCGTTTAAAGCAGTTGAAGCCCTGTCGCTTTAACTTTATTGCTGATCCTGATGATGATATAAGAGATGGGTTTCTTGCACATGAAGTACAAGTTATTGTTCCAGAAGCGGTTAGTGGCGTAAAAGATGAAATGAAAGATGAAGAGTATGAAGTTACTCCAGCTACAGATACAAAGGAAGCTGTAATGGGGACACGTTCTATTCCTGAATATCAAGGTATTGATCAGGCAAAACTAGTCCCTCTATTAACTGCAGCTCTTCAAGAAACAATCGCTGAATTAGAGATACTAAAAGGCAAAGTCACAGCACTAGAAAATAGCTAAGCTAGTTATTAATTAAACTAGTTAAAATGTAGTTACGAGGACACTATCATGGTTGCCTTGGTTATTATCACAAATCAATTTAAAAGAATTGGAGTATAAGTTAAATTATGGCCGCTCTAGATTTCCCCCCTTCAGCAACTGCAGGTGAGTATTACTGGCCTTCAGGTACTCCAGGTCAAGGTTTTGCTTATACGTATGTTTGTGATAATAATAGCCCGCCTAGATGTAACTGGGTTGCAAGTGGTACTGCTTACTTGAATTTAGGTGGTGGCACAATGACGGGGCCAATAACCCTTTCTGGTGCTCCTAGTAATAATTTACATGCAGCCACGAAAGCATACGTTGATAGCTCCACTCCATCAGCAAGTACTTTAACAGGTACTACATTAAAGAATACAGTTGTTAATAGTTCATTGACGAGCGTTGGTATACTTACAAATATTGAAACAAGTGGGTATCTACGTGGCCCTGCATCATTTGTAATAGATCCAGCAGTTCACGGTAATGATACAGGAACTGTTGTTATTGCAGGTAATCTACAAGTTGATGGGACCACTACAACTGTTAATAGTGATGATTTAGCCATTAAGGATCTTCATATCATTGTGGCCAAAGATTCTAGTAGTGCAGCTAATGCCAATAATGCTGGCTTAATTGTGGAGTGTGGTAGTGATACAGATGCAAAAATAGAGTATAAATCAGGAACTGATAGCTGGAACTTCAATAAGCCCCTTGATGTAACAGGGAATATAGTAGTTAGTGGTAGCGTGGATGGTATAGACATCAGTACAATTCCTAGTGTTTATGCACCTAAAAATAATGCAGCTTTAACAGGAACAGCTACTGCGCCAACTATTACTACGGCCAGTGATAGCTCAATAAATATTGCTACAACCGCTTTTGTTCAAGCAGCTATTACAGCACAAGATACCTGGGCTAGAACTGGAACAACTCTAAGTCCTAGTACTGCTAATGATGTAGTCAATATTGCTGTTGCATACTCAGGTACAGCAGCATCCAGTTTTGGAGGCACTGTAAGTGGAGCTACCCCCACTGCTTCTGGACATTTGACAACTAAGGCTTATGTAGATGCTGCCGCAGCAGGAGCAAGTTTCTGGAATAGAAGCTCAACAACTCTAAGTCCTGGCACTGCTAATGATGTAGTTGATATTGCAGTTAACTATACAGGTACATCAACATCTAATTTTAGTGGACCAATAAAGTTACTTACTACTAAGGACGGCATTGCTGGGTCATCTCCGCTGACTATCGATGTATCAGAGTTACAGTTTAAAATACATAATCCTGCTGATGATACTAATGAAGGAGTAGGTATTGGATTTGGTGTTTCTGCAACTGGTTCAAACGTTGGAGCAGCAATTGTTCATCAGAGGCTAGGATCACAATCTTATGGTAATCTGTGTTTTGCAACAAAAGCTAGTGGTGCAGCCGCAGGTGCGGACCTTCCAGTTAGGTTGACTATAGATCAAGATGGAGATGCAACTTTTACAGGTAATGTTTCAGCAGCTACACCCACGGCATCAGGTCATTTAACAACTAAAGGTTATATTGATAGTCAAAATTACGTTAAACAAAATGTTGCTGGCCAGAAAGTTCAGAGTTATTTTACGGTAACACGTGCTGGAGACTGGTGTGTTCTTGAATTAGAAGATTCAAATGGGAATCAACGTGTTCATTTATATTCTTCAATGGCCGCAGATTATGCAGGAATAGGAGTATTCGATACTAACGGTTCTAATACAACCAGAAGTGATTTGCTGCTTTATCGCGGCGGAAATATGACGTGGAGGAACAGCATTGTTTTCAACGATGGTATGAATTTGCTTCCTGCAACTGATTCAACCTATGATCTAGGTTCAACATCAAAACGATTTGCAAATGTTTATGCAGATGAATTCCACGGCAACGGAATAAGTGAGATAACTGGCAATGCAACTCAATTGTTGCTGCATCCTGGCACCACTGCTGAAACGATAATTGTACGAAACGATGGAGCGGATTTTTATTTTCTAATCGCTGATGCTACTGCGGCACCTTCATCATCGTGGAACGCACTTAGACCCTTTTATATCGACACAAGCTCAGGAATGCTGCATTCAAACAACGGTCAGACCTTCTTAGGTGGAACTAGTGTTGGAGACGGTCTAACTATAGCATCTGGAGTCATAACTCATACCACCGACGATTCTTTTGACAAGATCAGAGTCTGGGGTAATGGCAGCCACACAATTGGGATGAAGTCTGCACAGTTGCATGGCGACTTGAATGATTGGGCCATGACGTTTACAATGAACAACGAAAGTGATAGAGGGTTCTTGTGGCGTGATACAGCACATAACGATTCTTCGGGTGCTATGTCTCTATCAACAAGAGGGGCATTGTCGGTTTCAAGGGGTATCAACGTAGGAAGAGGAGAAAGCAACACTTCTTACAGTGATAATGTTTTATTTGTTGATAATTCTTGGCAAACTAGCAATAACGCAAACTACACTACTTGTATCCTCGACATAGACTGGTCAGGTACTTCTGCATTCTCAACAAACAGGTATTTCAGGTCATTTAGGATAGATTCAGATTTTGCAAAAA
>MDSY01109736.1_pt1 | contig 17341 bp, 16 predicted proteins | sample 811131 | NCBI WGS metagenome assembly MDSY01 (sample SAMN05326643, study PRJNA326480) | marine metagenome | isolation source: seawater | place: Atlantic Ocean: South West | collected 2010
ATAACTTAAGGTTATTTTATGAAAACAATTGTATGCTTATCATCCCAAGGTTGGAACTCAGATTTATGGACGAATAAACAACATATTATGAGTCGTTTTTCCAAAAAGGGGTATCGTATCTTATATTTAAATAAAGAAATACGATCGTTTTTAGAATGTTGTTATTATAGTATATTTAAAAAGTCTAAAGAATTTCCCTATTTTGGGGTATATGATTTAACTGAGGGTGTTTCGTTTGCTAATTCTTATCCCTTATTATTTCAAAATAACTTTCATAAACAACGTTATAATGCGTACGGTTTTAAGCTTAAATTAATTCAGCCTTTTTTTGATCAATGTGATGATGATACGATTGTTTGGATTTATCATCCTGGTTATGGTGAATTTTTAGATCTTATTCCAAAGAAATGTCGAATTATTTATGACTGTGTTGATGATTATAAGACTTTTCCTGAATTTTCATCACCATTACAACAAGAATGGATTAAAACATGTGAACAGGCAATTTTAAATCGTTCTGATGTGGTGTTTGCTACATCTAAACCTTTATATGATCGGTTATCTTCTATTCATGATAATACACATTATGTTCATAATGTTGGGGATTATGACCATTTTAATCAGGTGGCTAACAAATCTTATTCTAAACCAAAACCTCTTCAGGGGTTAATGGGGCCTATGATAGGTTTTTTTGGAGCGTTATCTGATTTTAAGGTTGATTTTCACTTACTTATTAAGATGGCTTATACTTTTCCGGATTATCAATGGGTTTTAATGGGACCTTTTAATAAGTCAGCGTTAGAGCAACGATATTCGGAACTTTTTCAACTTAATAATATTCATTTTTTGGGAAAAATTGCTTATTCAGAACTTCCTTCTTATTTATATTATATGAATGCATTAATGATTCCCTATTGTCTTAATGATCATACAACGCATGTATTTCCGATTAAGTTTTTTGAAGTATTAGCTACGGGTAAACGCTTATTTATAACAAAGTTACCTGCATTAGAGGATTACTATGATGTTGCTGATGTATTTGATGAATCTACTATCCAGTCTGTATTTACTAACCTGATTTATGAAGATGATACTCGTCAAAAAAATCAATTACAATTAGCCAAAAAGTTTTCATGGGAATATCGGGTTGAGCAGTTATTATCAGCTGTGTTTTCTTAAGATATCAATCAAACTATTTTTTCTGTCTATTATGATTATTATAAATCGTTAGTTTAATGTTTTGTAGGCTAATACCAATTCCTGCACCTGGGTACCAATGTTTTCGTGGTTTTTCTGCGCAGTATAAAAAGTCTCTTTTTTTCCTAATCTGAAAACTTTAACAGAGAATCGCTACAGTGAGAATTATCAGAGAATATAATAGCATTTTTTGATAATTTGTTTTTTATGATTTGAAATTCTTTATAATAAGATAAGGTAAGATTAAATTTTTTATTAAATGTTAATATTTTTTTAAAGGCATATTTTATTTTTTATCAAGGGTAATTATTAACTTTTTTAGCTAGTATAGTTATATTTCTGCTTCTTAAAAAAGGTAATTGGTTGGTTAGCATTAGTAATGTTTTATATAGTTTGGGAAACTTGAATGCTTGTAATAATGGATATGGTGTTGTGACGGTTTCTTGTTTAATTATTTTAAAGTTATGGCTTCTTAATAAGTTTTTTATCTCAGTGATTGATTTAAAATAGTAGCTTTCATCCCATTTCCATTTAGATTTTGGTAATTGTAAGGGCGCACCAAAAATAAGATATCCTTGATCGCTTAAATGTTTGTATGTTTTTTCTAATAAGATATTTCGATCGTCTTTTGATAAATAATATAATGATTCAATAAAAGAGATGCCATCGTATTTTTGATTAAATTCAAAGTCTAACATGTTAGCATGAATCCACGTAACATTGGTGCATGCCTTCGTTTTTTCTGCATATATTACGGCTTCTTTATTTAGTTCAACGGCTGTAATTGCTTTAGCATTATGTTGGATAAGTTGTGTGAAATATCCTGTATCAGATCCAAATTCAAGAAAATGTGAAAATGATAATTTTTTTATAAGATCGTAAGTAAATTGAATGCGTAAACGTTGTTCTAGTGATTCTTCAATTGTCCATTTTGATATTGTATTTAATGTGCTTTGTTTATTATTCATGTATATTTATTTGTTCGGCAATGTAGTGGTAATCTTGTTTTATTAATTGAGGATGATTTGGAATGCTTAGCACACTTTGTGATAACTGCTCCGCATTTGGAAATAATGGTTTAGCAGATGCCTTAAAGGCTGGTTGATGATGGATGGCAAATGGGTAGTGAATTAATGTTTGTATTCCCTTTTCTTGAAGTTTAGTTTGTAGTTTATCTCGTTGCTTTGTTTTGATTACATATAAATGATAAACATGCTCATTAAACGGTAGTATTTCTAATTGCAGCGATTTTTTTATTGTTTTGTTATAGTAAGAAGCGATTATATTTCTTTGAGCATTCCATTGTTTTAAATGACTTAGTTTAGTGATTAAAATAGCTGCTTGTAATTCATCAAGGCGACTATTGAGGCCCTGATACTGAAAATGATTTTTCTGTGTTTGACCATAGTTTCTCAATGCATAGCATTGTTCATATAATGATTTGTTATGTGTAATAATTGCTCCCCCATCTCCCATAGCACTAAGATTTTTAGTCGGATAAAATGAAAAGGCGCCTGCAATTCCATGAGTTCCAGCATATTGATCTTGATGTTTTGCTCCTGTAGCCTGAGCACAATCTTCTATAATGTTTAGATTATGTTTTGTAGCAATTGTTTTTATATGAGTTAAATCACAACATTGGCCATACAAATGCACTGCTAAAAGAGCTTTGGTATTTTTCGTTATTGCTTTTTCGATTGATGTTGGGTCTAATAAGCCTGTTTTACTACAAACATCAACTAATACGGGTGTTGCTCCTGCTCTTTGAATACCTGTAATGCTGGGAAATGCTGTAAATGCAGGTACGATTACGTCATCACCTTTAGAAATACCTAAGCCCATTAAAATAAGTGTGATTGCGTCAACGCCACTTGCAACACCAATACAATAGGGGGTATTCATTGCTTTAGCAAACTCTGTTTCAAATGTTTGAACGTGTTTTCCAAGAACATACCAACCACTTTTTAAGCAGTTAATTACAGCCTCATTAATGTCAGTTTCTAATTGACTATATTCGTTAATAATAGGATTAAAAGGAATGTTCATGATTTTTGATAATAATGTTCAAAATAAGATTTAAAATAAGATATTGTTTTTTTCAGTCCAGTGTCTAGACTTGTTTTAGGGGACCATAAAAGATCTTGGTTTATTTTTGAAAAATCTCCTTGATAATCTCCAATATCAATTTTTTTCTTTTCTGTTGGAAATGGAACAATTTCATAGTTAACATTACAATATGTTTGTAATATTTTTACAAAATCTAATAAGGAATATGCATTTGGGTATCCTAAATTGTAGCTATTGCCAATAGCCTTATCATTTTCAGCAGCAAGAATTAGTGCGTCTACAACATCATCAACATAATTAAAATCTCTTTTTTGCAGGCCATCTCCAAATAATTTAATGGTGTTACCTAATAGAGCTTCTCTAATAAAAATACCGGTAAACCCTTGTTTATTATGTTTTATTAATTGTTTGGGGCCATATACGTTTGTTAATCGTAATGAAACTGTTTTTAAATTATAAATGTTATGATAAAGACTATGCATTTTTTCAGCTGAATATTTATTTATGCCATTAATATCAGTAGGATTAATAGGGTGCGATTCATTAACGGGAATTGTTTTTGGTTTTCCATATATTTGTCTTGTTGATGTAAAAATGATTTTAACGTTTGGGTTATATTGTCGACAACATTCTAATAGATTTAATTGTGCTTTAGTATTAATTTCTAGGTCAGTTACCGGATCTATCATGGAGTCTATATGAGATACTTGTCCTGCTAAATTAAAGATAATATCTTGATTTTGAACTAAATATTTTAATGAATGATGATCTCTTAAGTCTGAGTAGTTAATGGTAACTTTATTTTTAATGCTGTGAAGATTAAAACTATTGCCACCATAATCAGGAATCATAGAATCTAAGATTGTTACGTTATTATCTAAGGCTACACAGTGTTCGGCTAAATTACTGCCAATAAAGCCACAGCCTCCGGTAATTAAAATGTTTTTATGCTTCATGTGCTATATCATAGAACAACTTTTCTGTTGCGTTAATCATCGTTTCTGCAGTGAAGGATTTTTCAATTGTTTTTCTTGCTGCTTTTTCGATTTTTTCTTTTTTATTCTTATTACTTAAGATTGAAATGACTGTTTTTGCTAACAAACTAGGTTTTGCTTTTTCAATTAAAATACCATTTATATTATCTTGTATAAGTGTTGGTGTCGATCCAATATTAGATGAAATTACAACTTTTTCACAGGCCATTGCTTCAACCATTGTAAGATCGTAGCCATTTTGACGAATCGTATAATTAATCACAAGATCACAGGCATTAAAATAATTTGGTAATTCTTCAAATTTAATAAAACCTGGCATTAAAACACTGTCTGCTAGTTGATATTTTTTAACATGTTTTTCGAGGCGTTGTCGGCGTGATCCATCGCCAATGATTAAGAGATTACAATTGGGAATTGTAGTTATTATTTCTGGCATTGCTTGAATTATAAACTCAAGGCCTTTGTCACTAGCAAAGCGAGCAACTGCTAATAATGTGGGTCCGTTTTTAAGCTTATAAGATTCTAAAACAGAAGGCGTTGTTTTTTTTGGATAAAAATTAGTGATTGGAATTCCATTGTAAATAGTTTTTATTTTTTGTTCAGCTATATTGTAGATGTTTTTGAATATTTCTTTTTGTTCGTTACTGGTAGCAATAATTGTATCGCAACGATTAAAAAATGGTTTATCCTTAAATGTTTTTAACCATAAAAATTTTAGATAAGAATCAATTTGTTCTAAAATTTTATATGGATAATGATAACGCATAACATTATTAAATGATTTGTATTCGTCATAATTTGTGCCATGAAAACTTGCAATTATGGGAATGTTTATACTTTCTTTTTCAGCTTTGCTTAATCCTTCCGCGCCATAACTTTGGCTATGAATAATATCTGCTTTCGTAGATTTTAATAATTCAAATAACTTTTTTATGGATTCTTTTTTCCATGATTTTGTGTATGTACCAGCCGTGGTGTTTTTTAAAAAATAGTAAGTAATTGTATCCTTATTAAGTTCTAATATTTCTTTATCAGGATGGCGGGTTGTAATAACATGGATACGATGATTTTTTTTGCTTAAGCCAGTGTAAAGTAATTTGATATGATCTTCAAAGCCACCGACATTATGAAATTCTGTAGTTCGTGTTAAAACAATAATAGTTAACATTAACGAATAGTTTAATATTAAATAAGACTAATGTTTAGTTTTTTTTCTTTTCAGATACTACCCTTTTTGGTATCACTATTAGTATGAAGTCTATTAAACTTGTTTTTCTCATTGCTTTAAAACAAGAAATTCCTGATTTTTTAGTAGCAACAAAGGGATGTGTTGTTACGTCATTAAAAGCACTTTTAGCAGGTGATCAACGCGTGTTTTCTAACTTAGAAAGTTCTGTTTTGACTATTATTACAGGTGTGGGAAAAGCGTGTAGCATGGCAGCTTCATATTGGGTTAAAAATCATTTAAATCCTTATCAGGTAATTAATTTAGGATGTGCAGGGAGTCAATCGTTAGAGTTAGTTATTGGGGATATTGTTATAGCTAAATCGGTATCTTTGCAAGGATCGATGCCTATTACATGTCTTGATCGATTGCCGGTTTTGGGCAAACAGCTATCTTCTCTGCCATTGGTTAGTGTGGGGTCTGTTGAAAATATTGGTGATTTTCACGATACAGCTGTTATTGATATGGAGGCCTATTGGCAGGCAACTGTTTTTAAAGATACAGCGATTGCCTATTCATCATTAAAATATATTTCTGATATTAACGATACTCAAAGTTTAGCTCATGTTCCCCAGCATTTACCTGCTATGAGGCAGTCTTTTAACCAACTTTTTGAACCTATTATAAGACGATTAACATCGCCCTTGGATTATAGTATTTCTGTTGTGATTCCAACGTATAATCGTGCTAACTTTGTTGTTAGAGCAATTAGATCTGTTTTAGATCAAACGTACCCTTGTAAGTGTATTGTTGTGGATGATGCGTCTACGGATGATACGTTAGATCAATTACGCTGTTTTAATGATAGGATAGAGCTTATTAGCTTACCTAATAATAAAGGGGTTTCTAATGCTCGTAATCAAGGTATTTTGGCTGCTAAAACGCCTTGGGTTGCATTTTTAGATTCTGATGATGAATGGCAACCAGACATGTTAAAAACACAAGTTACTTATTTACAGCACCATCCTTTATTTGATATTTGTCAGTGCGATGAATTGTGGGTTCGAAATGGTGTTGTTAAACAAAAGAAATCGTATCATCAAAAACAAGCTGGTTGGATTTTTAGTGCTTCTTTAGAGCGGTGTTTAATTAGTCCTTCAGCGGTGCTACTTTCAAAACAGTTGTTAGAGACCTATCAGGGGTTTAATGAATCATTACCTGCTTGCGAAGACTATGATCTATGGTGTCATATTACCCGAGATTACCCTATTGGCTTTACAGGCAATATCGGAATAACAAAATATGCGGGTCATAATCATCAATTATCAGAGTATCCTTTTTTAGATCAATACCGTATTAAAACGTTACAAAAGGTCCTGGCTCAAGAATCTAATTTTTATTATCACGATATTATTGAGTCGGTTTTAAGGCGTAAACAACAAATTGTTTCACAAGGAAAACGTAAACGCTTAGATCGTTCTAAGTAATGGTACTAACATAAGGATCTTAGTGATTTTGATTCAACGTTAAATTCTAAATTGCGAAGTCTTTTAGGAGTAACGACTCCAGAGCAAGAAGAACTATTTAAATTTTTTTAAGAGATGCCTATGATTGTAAAGACAATTTGAGGATGATGCATAAAAAATTACAAGACTTTTTTTGAGTACGTTGCCACATTATTATGAAACATAGGGAGGCTAATACTGGCTTATGCTAAATTTACTTTAAAAGAGCAGTCTCATAGTGATGATTCTAAACAATACTAAAACGCTTTTTAATATATGTATTTAAAATTTCAATAAATTGCTCTTTAATTTGATCGCCTTTTAATACAGTAAGTAAGTTGCCATCTTGATAGACTGGTATACTAGGGGCTTCGGAGCTGCCTGGTAAACTAATTCCAATATCTGCTTGTTTACTTTCTCCTGGTCCATTAACAACACAGCCCATAACGGCAATGGTTAATGTTTCTACACCAGGATATTGTTTTTTCCATACAGGCATATTTTCTTCAATATACTGTGTTACATCTTGAGCTAAATAAACAAATTTATCGGAATTGGTTCGGCCACAACCAGGGCAACTGGTAACCATTGGTATAAAGTAACGTAATCCCATGGATTGTAATAATAATTTACAGGCATTAACTTCTTCTGCTCGACTTTTTCCTGGTTCAGGAGTTAATGAAATACGAATCGTATCTCCTATTCCTTGCTGCAATAAAATAGCTAAGGCTGCAGATGATGCAGCAACGCCTTTTATACTACTTCCAGCTTCTGTTAGACCTAAGTGTAGGCCATAATCACAACGTGAGGCTAATTTTTGATACACATCAACCATATGCTGAACATCAGACATTTTTACACTAAGTACGAGTTTGTTTTTAGGCATTCCCATCTTCATTGCAAAGTCAGCACTTCGAAGTGCACTTTGAATCATTGCTTCAGCAAAGACTTCTTGCGCTGTAGCTGGATTTGATAGCTTGGAATTTTGAGTCATTAGTTCAGTGAGGAGTTCTTGATCTAAAGAACCTCCGTTAACGCCAATTCGTATAGGTTTATCATTTTTTAATGCAATCTCTATCATTTGAGAAAAATTGCTGTCGTGTTTATCTTTTTTTCCAACATTTCCAGGATTAATACGATACTTATCTAAATAACGTGCTGATTCTGGGTATTTTGTTAATAAAATATGCCCATTGTAATGAAAATCACCAATTAATGGCGTAGTATAGCCATCACTTCGTAACGTTTCAGCAATTTTAGGGATAGCTTCCATTGCCTCATAGTCGTTTACTGTTAGACGAACAAGTTCCGATCCGGCATCTTCGAGTTCTTTGATTTGTTTAATGGTTGCTTCAATATCGGCTGTTGGTGTATTTGTCATAGACTGTATAACTACAGGATGGTTCTCTCCCATTTTTACATTGTTAATAGTAATGGTTTCTGTCTTTCTACGTTTCATGTTCATAGATTATGATTAGTCTTACTTAGATTGTCAAATTTTGTCATGATTTTTTACTTATATTAACCTAATACTAAGTGATGTAACGCTATAGTTTTTTTGTGTTAAGGGCTTAATGTAAATCTTTGATTGATTTTGGTAATATGATAATCTGCAATTTGAAATTATGGGATTAGGTAACACATATTCTAATTTTTTTGGAACTACATATACTCCTGGATTACATTTTCCTGATCGAGACAAGAGTAGCAGAAGTGCTGGAGAGCTTGCTATGCCTAGACCTAAATATATAAAGTCAAACAGTAAATCAGACTCTACTGGAAAGCATTGTCTTAAACAAGATGGTTGTTCGGGGGGTAAGCAACGACTACACGAAGAAGCTGTACAGCTATATAGGAATGTGCCTATAGAACATATAGTTGCAAATCCTAGTCCTGAAATAGGATAATTTTGATATTAATTTATCGTTTTAAAACTAACTATTAACCTCAGGTCATTCTTATAACTTCTTTAACTAATTTATCAATTCCTTTTTTTGCATCAAGTAGTGACTTTGCAAGCATATAGGCTGGTGTTGTAACGACTTTATGAGTTTTATCAATAACGATGTTATCAACATGACAGTTTTCATGTGTTGCTCCCATTTTACTTAGTATCGACGCTGTATCTTTATCTGTTCCAATCGTACATTGAATTCCTTTTCCGTATATTTTTGGTAATAAAGCCGGTGCAATGCACATAAATCCTGTTGGTTTTTTATCATTTTTAAATGATCTACATGCATTAAAAAATTGGGGTTCTATGGATTCTGCAGTTGCTTCAAAAGCAAATTTTGATAAGTTTTTTGCTACTCCAAACCCTCCTGGAATAATTAAAGCATCATAATTTTTGCTAGCAAGCATTGTTAGATCTTTAATATTTCCTCTTACTATTCTCGCTGATTCTTCTAATACATTTCTTGTGTTTTGAGATTCTTCACCCGTTATATGATTAATAATATGATGTTTATTTATATTTGGTGCGTAACATTGATAGTTAACGTTATATTCTTCTAAGCTTAGCAGTGTTAAGACAACCTCATTAATTTCAGCGCCATCATATACGCCACAGCCTGATAAAATAATAGCAATATTTTTTTGCATTTTAATTCCTCCTTTTTTAAAAATTAAAACATGATTCTTAAATTTAAGAAAATGTTTAAGGTGGTTTTAAATATAGGGTTTACCGTTTAAGTATTAAATTATATCGATACATTAATTGCTGATTTTTTATCGTGTTTAATAACAAATATATAAAAAAGGTGTATTATGGCACAGGATTTACATAAAAAAGATAATTCAGAAGTTCATGTTTCAAAATTTGGATCAGCCTCTGCTGGCGGTTTTTATAAGCTTGCAATGAATGATCAAAAGTTTATGGAAAAAGTTGCTAAGGTCTTACTATCAGATAATAAGAATCCAGGTAAATCCTTGGCTAAAGATTTATCTAAAATATTAGATAATAAAAAATAATCTTGGTTTTTAGCTAACCTGTTTAAACGATATATTTTTCTATTAATTTTATGAAATATTTTTTTTAAGTTCTGTAGTAGCGAGTTTAATTTAGCTTTATCAGGCTACTTGTATTGAAGTTTTTTAGGTATTCGCATTATACTGTGGTGATGATTATACTTGATGATTTATCATTATCATTTTCTGGTAATGTTTTATTTGAACATGTTAATGCAAAATTTTTGCCTGGAAATTGTTACGGGTTAATTGGTGCTAATGGTGCCGGAAAATCTTCTTTATTAAAAGTATTAAGTTCTCAATTAGATGCATCTTCAGGAAACGTTATCGTTGATTCTAATTTGCGTTTATCCGTGTTAAAGCAAGATCAGTTTGCTTATGATGCTTATTCGGTTTTAGATACTGTAATTATGGGGCATTCTGAGCTATATAAAGTTTATGCTGAGAGAAAAGAAATTTATGAAAAAGAGGATATGTCAGAAGAAGACGGTATTCGTGTTGGTGAGTTAGAAGATCAGTTTGCGGAATTAGATGGTTATAACTTAGAAGCTGAAGCTGAAAAAATGCTAAGCGAATTAGGGTTTTCAGAACAATTGTTTGACTATTCTATGAGTGAGTTAGAAGCTGGTCAAAAGATACGTGTCTTATTAGCACAGGCGATTTTTGGAGATCCTGATATTTTATTGTTAGATGAGCCTACAAACCAATTAGATTATCAAAGTGTGTTATGGCTTGAAAATTTTTTACTTGACTATCAAAAACTTGCTATTGTTATTTCTCATGATAGACATTTTTTAAATAAGGTATGTACTCATATTGCTAACTTAGATTATAAAAAATTAGAGGTTTATGTTGGTAATTATAGTTTTTGGGAACAAGCCAGTCAGTTAGCAATGAAGCAAAAAAAAGAGGATTTTAAACAGCGTGAAGAAAAAGTTAAAGAGTTAGAAGATTTTGTTCGCCGATTTAGTGCTAATGCATCAAAATCCAAACAAGCTACATCTCGAAAAAAATTAATTGAAAAGCTAAGACCGGATGCTATTCCTGAAACATCTCGTCGGTATCCTTATATCAATTTTGATGTGAAACGACCTTGTGGGGGTAAAATTTTAACGGTAGACAATATCTCTTATTCTGTTAATGACACGGTGTTATTAAAAGATGTTTCGTTTACCTTAGATCATCAGGATAAAGTAGCTATTTTAGGTGATAATTCATTATCAAAATCAGCGTTATTAGATATTTTATCTGGAAAACTAACTCCAGATTCCGGTACCGTTACTTGGGGAGATACCATTCAATTTGATTATTTTCCAAAGGACCATTCTCATTTTTTTGAAAAAAATCTACCTTTACTTGAATGGTTAGGTCAGTTTGCTGATACAGTTGATAATCAAGAATTACGTGGTTTGTTAGGGCGTATGTTATTTTCTGGAGATGATGTGTTTAAAAAAATTGCTGTGTTATCTGGTGGGGAAAAAGCAAGATCGATGTTTTCGAAAATGATGTTATCTAAAGCGAATGTTTTGTTGTTTGATGAACCAACAGATCATTTAGATTTAGAAGCAATTTCATCGTTAAATAAAGCCTTTAAACAGTATCCTGAAATTATGTTAATTATTTCAAATGATTTTGAATTATTAGATACGGTATGTAATCGTGTGATTGAAGTATCTCCTGTGGGAATGATTGATCAAAAAACATCATTTGATGATTATATGACCAGTGATGCTATTCAGAAGCAACGTGCTAAGCTTGTTTTAGTTTAATCGTTTAGCAATAGCAATTTGTCTTAAATAACGTTTTTCTAAGACTCTATCATTATTTTTGTTCTAAATTAAGTTAATAAAGGCTTAACTTTTTTGCCAATTAATTTAATAGCTTCCAGGCATTTATTATGAGGTAACGCGGCAACATTAAGTTGAAAGTTTAAACAATCGATACCTCCAAGAGAGTCACTATGTACACGTATTTTATGAGCAACTTCTGCTGGCGAACCAACTAAAAGAGCACCTTTTTCGGTTATCATATTATCAAAATGGTCTCGATTGGTTGCTCCCCACCCTCTTTCTTTTCCAATTTTGGTAAATATTTTTTGATAGCCTGGAAAAAAATCTTCTTGTGCTTGTTGAGAATCTTCAGCGACATAGCCAAGTGCATGGATACCTACCTTAAGATTTTCTGGTGGATGACCTGCTTTTTTTCCAGCTTCCTTATACAAATCGATATAGGGGCGAAATCGGTGTGTTTGTCCGCCAATAATGGCTATCATTAAGGGAATGCCTAGGGTTCCTGCACGAATAAATGATTCAGGGCTACCCCCTACCCCACGCCAAATAGGAAGTTTCCTTTGTACGGGTCTAGGATATATATATTGATTTTCTAATGGGGATCGATAGTTTCCAGACCACGTTATGGGTTGTGTTGAATTTATTGCTAATAATAATTCTAGTTTTTCTTCAAAAATAGCATCATAGTCGTTAAAGCTAACGCCAAATAATGGAAAGGCCTCAGAAAATGAACCGCGTCCTACAACAACCTCAGCTCTCCCATTAGAAATGATGTCTAATGTCGCATACTGTTGAAACACTCTTACAGGATCAGCGGTACTTAAAACTGTCACAGCACTGGATAAGGTAATGTGTTTTGTTTCTTTTGCTGCGGCTGCCAAAATTAGTGCTGGCGCTGAATCTAAGAATTCAGCTCGATGATGTTCACCAATACCAAAACGATTTAATCCGACCTTATCCGCTAAAATTATGTGATCGATTAGCTCGCTTATGACCTGACTATCTGTTTTTGTTTCGCTTTCCTCAAACTCTCTATTTGTTGCTGCAAAACTATCAATACCCAATTTAATCATATGTCTTATTTTAGGTTAGTTTTTATGGGGTTTCAATTTTAATTTAACGTAATTTTTGGAATAATATTATTTGGTTTAATCAAGCATTTAACTGGAAGCTAAAATCTTGCAATGTTACACTAGTACTATACTAAATTAAGCAGTGTTATTTTTAGGAGTTTTTATTGAATTTAACAAAAGATCATTTTTTATCGCTTGCTCAATCACATAATACGATCCCGATTTGTGAAGAATTAGTTTTTGATGCGCACACTCCTCTTGCTGTATTTAATCAGTTTAAACAAGAAGATTCGTTTGTATTTTTAGAGGGGGTATCAACCCATCAACGCTATGGTCGATATTCGTATTTGGCACTCGATCCTTATAAATCGTTATTATGTTATGAAAATTCTTATGATGTTATTAAGGGAGACTTAAAGGAAACGTTTTCTGGTACGGTTTATGATGCATTAGAAACAGAATTAGCCACGATTAAGTATCCGGATGAAAGTCCAGATTTTTATTCGGGAATTATTGGTAATCTAAGTTATGAGTGTTTGCATCATCTCGATGCTGTTACGCCTCCTACGCAACGTTCTCTTAAAACGCCGTATGCTTCATTTATGATTCCTAAAACGTTACTTGTTTTTGATACACTTTATCATAAATTAACGATTGTTCGGGTTGTTTTTTTAGATGGAGATACATCTCAACAAATATTAGAAGTACTCTATGAGACTGCTTGTGATGAGATTGTTAATTTAAAAGAAAAATGTGCTAAGTTACCCCCTATTGAACCCGTTTTTTTGTTTAATGATGTTCAAAATTATGATGATATTGACTATACCTGTAATATGACAAAAGAAGCGTTTTTATCGGGTGTAACGCGTTGTAAAGAGTATATTTTTGAAGGTGATATATTTCAGGTTCAGTTATCTCGTCGTGCATCCATGCCTTATCAAAATGATCCATTTTTATTATATCGCTATTTGCGTAACTTTAATCCGTCTCCCTTATTATTTTATATCAAATTAGCTAATTATTGTTTGGTGGGAGCTTCCCCAGAAATTTTGGTTAATGTGGAAGATAATCAGATGCGAATTCGTCCGATTGCAGGAACCCGTAAACGCTATTCTCGATCTCGTAGTGAAGCTGAGATTATTGAAGAACTTGTTACTGATGAAAAAGAAAAAGCAGAGCATATTATGTTAGTTGATTTGGCTCGTAATGATGTAGGAAGAGCCTGTAATTATGATTCTGTTTCAGTTAATGATCTGATGATTATTGAAAAATATGCTCATGTCATTCATATGGTTTCTGATGTTAGTGGAAATTTGCGTCAGGATGCTTCGGTTGTGGATGCATTAAAATATGGGTTTCCTGCAGGCACGGTTACTGGCGCGCCCAAGATTCGTGCAATGGAAATTATTGCAGAATTAGAACAAGAACAGCGTGAATTTTATTCAGGTGGCGTTGTATTTTTTGATTTTAAACATAATTTAAAATCAGCGTTAACGATTCGGTCTATTTGTGTTGTTGATCAGGTTGCTTATACCCAAGCTGCTGCTGGGATTGTAGCTGATTCTATTGAAGAAATGGAATTTAAAGAATCTGAAAATAAGATGCGTAGTTGTTTATCTGCTATGGCTCAATGTGGGAGATTATCATGATATTAATGATCGATAATTATGATTCGTTTACGTATAATTTGGTAGATTATTTTGGAAAGTTATCAACATTACCTATTAATGTATATCGACATGATGCTATATCTATTGCTGAGATAGAATCGCTAGCGCCTCATTGTATTGTTATTTCTCCAGGACCTAAACGACCTGAAGATGCGGGGGTGTCTAAGGATGTTATAAAAAGTTTTTCCGGAAAAATTCCAATTTTAGGTGTGTGTTTAGGTCATCAGGCCATTGCTGATGTTTTTGGGGGTACCATTGTATATGCTAAACAATTAATGCATGGTAAAACATCTGCTATTACACATAACAATCATGCGTTATTTGATTCTATTGAGTCTCCTTTTCAGGCAACTCGCTATCATTCTTTAGCCGTAAATCGTTTAGATTTTCCAAGTGATTTGGAAATTCTAGCCGAAACAGTAGCTGATAATGAAATTATGGCATTGGCGCATCGTAATCACCCTACGTATGGTGTACAGTTTCATCCTGAATCAATCTCATCCCCTGATGGGTTAACCCTTTTAGAAAACTTTCTAAAACTATGTACAACATTTTAAATCTTCGTAAATCAGCTTTACGTATTTATTATCAGTTTAAAAAGTCTGTTTCTACAGAATACTTTGGTGAGTTTGGTCATGAACTCATTTCGGTAATTCCGTTTGCGTATTGGTTGTATTTGAAAGGTAAATTAGATCAAACATCGTCTACTGCTGATACAAAATCATTATATTTCTTTTCAGAAAATCATATTGAGTCAGAGATCAAGCGTAATTATGTTATTCCTAATTCGTTTCCTGTTAGAAATATTCATAGACGATTTTTCAATACGATGATGTGGACGCCCCCTCCTTATAAGGATGTTTTTAAAAATGATGCTGTAGTGTTTGATAAGCCAATTTGTATTATTTGTAATAAATATAATTCTGAATGGGGTCATCCTCCTATTACGTTTTTTTCAAAGCCAATGCTAGCTTCTTTATTTAATCGTCTTCAAGATCACTATCAAATTGTTTATTGTCGTCCTACGTCTTTAGAAATCGTTGATGATTGTAGTGATATCTATGATCTTGAGGAACATGATTGGATACGAACTGTGTATCCCAATGTTTTATGTGTTCAAGATCTTTTTAATAATTCATCATTTACGAGTTTTAATGAGTTTCAGTTACATTTGTTTGCTAATACCGATCATTTTATTTCAGTACAAGGTGGGTATTCGATTTTATGTTCTTATTTTCAAGGTACAAATATTATTTATGGGGCTAAATCAGCGTTACGTACGGCTGATGAAATAAATTATCGAACTTATGATCGGTGTTATCATAAATTTTCAGGAGCTACCATTAAGTACGCAGCGACTTATGATGAGGTTATTACTTATATTAATGATTGGTAACTAGTAAGCTTATCGTTTTAACTGTTACATTATAAAGGGCTATAGTTCATTCTAAACTTATTTCTTTTCTATTTGTCTTATCATTTTCCATGTTTCTTATTATGGCTCTGTCATTAAATGCTTAATCTTTACAATTTTGAATTTAATATGTAGTTCTGCTACCCTACCTTAGGTGATAAGCTACAACTCTTAGACCTTTGGCGACATAGCAATCGATCAATATTTTCAATTTTGTGACAATCCCAAATGTGTCATAAACGATTGTTTATGACACATTCCTTTTTTATAAAAGATGTCCCGCCATGTCTCTTCGCTATTTTTAGATTAAAAGCGAGTTGATCTGCTATAAAATTTTCATGATAAGGAATTCTTAATCTATTCCCAAAAATATTTGTTGATGCATCTCTTAATTTCCTGCCCAAGGATAAAGTGGCGTAACTGGCCTACCAGTTGGAATGCCGTTAGTATTTCCAGGGTTCGATAATGGTAGACCAGCTACAACTCCTTCTTGCATTTCTATTTGTCCAGTTTCACTGGTAGTATTTTCCGGTCTAGCTTCACTTCCTCTAGCTTCACTTCCTCTAGGTTCACTGCTAGTATTTTCCGATCTATTGTCACATCTATTGTCACAATCACAACAAACATACAACAGAGCAAGTAAACCTAAGCCTAGAGCTGCAATAACACCAATCCCAATGATATAACCATAGGTTTCTTGTACTTTTTTAACATTATCATTAATTTCACGGGATCTAATTTCTTGATAAAAACATTTCCCACTTATAGTAAAATCATCTGTTTCACAATTAAGAGCAATAGAAACTGGCGGCCTTTTATACATCTCATTAACACTTAAGTTCCACAATGATAAACGATCAAGAATTTTCCCTTCTTCATAGTCAGCTCTTATTACAATTTTTCCGTCGACTTCGTCGATACAAAGAGAAGCATTATTACGCCCTACAGACATGTTTACATCCTTGACTCCAGACCTGTCCCCTAGATGTTCATAAGTGGCCGTTTCTACTTTAACTTCATTGCCCTTTTTTTGTATTTCCATGCCAAATTTTATAAATCCATCCCCTTCTTTAAATCCCTCCCTTTCTTTTTCCCAGTTATTATGAAATGATAACGATGCTTTAATTGATTTGGAAGTTCCTTCAGGTAACCGCATATTAACACAGAAAGGAAAAGGGGGATTATCTTTTGTAAAACTTGTTGTAAACTCTCCAGTTGTACATTTTGTTTGCTCGCGATTACCTTTTACCTGAATGCTCCGTTGATTGGGGTCTATGATTTCAGTATTTTCTGAGTTAACTCCTGGACATGTATGCCCTACCCTATACTGATACTTAGGTGCCGGTTTAAGCATTTCTAGATAATTACTATACCTTTGATTTCCGTACGTACCTATGATACTTAACATAATAATTCTCCTTAATATTTGTTTAAGCTTTAAAGCTTAAATTTATTGTTTTTATTTTTTAATGTGACAAAGTAAAAAACACCGAATAAC